>LAZR01000747.1_pt1 | contig 22715 bp, 40 predicted proteins | sample 329461 | NCBI WGS metagenome assembly LAZR01 (sample SAMN03002196, study PRJNA259156) | marine sediment metagenome | biome: sea floor; feature: Hydrothermal impacted sediments; material: marine sediment; isolation source: Loki non-amplified sample from Loki's castle hydrothermal vent sediment ...
CGATAGGGATAAACACTAAAGAAACTAAATCATCTGCTGGAAAGAAATTAAGAGTATTTTCCTTATCAACTTCTGCATCTATCGCTTTTGTGTATTCAGTTGAAGGTTTATCTTGTGTTACAACATACATTACTCCTTGTCCATCATGAGTTATAGCCATTCCAAATACAGCGTTAAAGAATTTATTATTGCTTATAGAACTTCCATCATTATAGAATGAACAATCATCTAAGGTTGTATGCTGGTCAAAACTCCCATCACTATGAACATGAACATAAAGATCAGAAGTGGAATGATTATTAATTATATCTATAGAACTAAGTAAAAAATTTATAGTTCCAGTTGAAATATTTATCATATCTGTTGTTACATTAAAATCAAATCCACTTTTATAAGTTGCACCATCAAATAGAAATCTATTGAATAAACCTCCAATAAGATTATTAAGTGTTGATAATCCTATTGCGGAAGCATATGTAAAATTTGCCCCCTGCAAGAACGCAGCAACCTTCGGGGCTTTTAATGATAATGTCGTTCTTTTAGCTAAAATAGGATCTGATCCATCAACATATACAATCTGATTTAAAATTGGGGATGAGTTTGTTCCAGAAGTTATAATTATACTATCGGTATTTGAACTTAATATTGTTTCATTCTTGTCTATATTCACTACAATATTTTCTCCTGATAAAGTTGATATCGTAACATTACCTGTTTCTAAATTAAGTGTTCCGTTCAAACCCGTCAATGTTATATTCGAATTCATCTCATCCGTAATCTGTAAGTCCCTACTAATGTCGTGAAATTCATTATTTGAATCTCTCAATACTATATCCCCTCCCACCAGAAAATCATCACCGACTATAACATCTACCCCAGTAGTCGAAGTGTTACAATCAATCTGCCTATTTCTTGGCACTCCTAATAAATCCTGAAATGCCTGACAACTAGTAATATTTATAGTATTTTGTAAGGCAATAACTTCATTAGCAAACATAAAGCTTCTTGTCATTCCCGATGCTTGACCTGGCCCTCCTGGTTGCAGCCAGAAATGAGGCATATTAACTCCTGTCTGTCCGTCTGTATAGAATCCATAAGTTGTTCCATTAACTAAACTATTTGTAATTACTTTTTTTATTGTCATATTTGGAAATCCAATCTCAGAAACATTATTTAGATTCTTATCCTGTATATCAACATCCTGTGGTGATTTAAGTTTTACTTGCCCTGTTGAGTTTTCCCAAAGTAATTCATTATCATAAGCAACTAAAGAACAACCATCCTGAACCGAACAATTGTTTATAAAATTAGGTGCAGAACAAGTTAGATCGTCTCCTACTGTATTAACGAATTGTCCTGAAGTACAGGCCGCAGGATAGCTTGTTGTATTCCTCCATCCTAAACCTATATCTATTGGTAACCATCTTATATTAGGAGTAGAACCACCTGATGAAACTATTGGAGAAGTTCCTGTTACAGAAGAAACTCCGGCAGCACCACCTTGGCAGCAAGAACTTCCATTCCAGAGTAACCAATCCTGTGCATATACATTTCCTGTATAGTTGCAGCCTAAAAAAGAACAGTATAAAGTATCTGCAAAACCTTTAGTTAGAAAGTTCATAGTAGTTTCAGCCATAACACCACCTATTAAAACAACCAAAAATAAAAATAATATTAAATTTGTCTTTTTCATTGTTCATCCTGAGGCCCTAAATCATGTTGTTCTGGTTCTATGCCTTGCTTAAGTTCCTCTATCTTTGCTTGCTGTGATATGAATTCGTCATACTTCTTATTGCTTTCCTGCATTACATTTTTGAGGTTTTCTGAAACTTTTATATAAGCTTCTCCTTGCAGATATGAAATTGCTATCAATCCCATAATGACAATCCCTGCAATAATCCATGGACTGATTGCCTCTAATATGTCTTTCTTTTCATGAAGCCTATTCTTCCTTAATCCCATTTCCCCTTTGATTATGTTCACTCTACTATGGGGTAATGGATCAAATATGATTTCTCCTGTGGATTTATCGTAGCCTTTCTTAAGCAAGGTACAACCGTCTTTATGATATAATACCGAAACTTCCTTAAATTTCTTGCCCCAATAATCTACCGTTCCATCCTCTGGGGCAGGTGTTGTTTTCTTTAATTTTTGCAATTGATAAAATGTTGTTCCATGTTCCTTATCAACTTTTTCCAGTATATCCCTTGAGTAAGGAATTAAATCCTGTATTTTTAAATTTGAAATGATATCTCCTTTTTTATCTTTTAATGGTTCTCTTATTCCTTTACCAAGTTGGTATACTTTTGCTTTCCATGTGTTTTTTAGAGGCCTTGTCAAAACCCAAAATAAATATCCTCCCCCCCCTCCAACGATTGCTACTATTGCGGTTATTACGATTATTCCAATTAATCCCATTTTGATTCCCCCAAATTTGTTTTTTAAGCTCCTGTCAATAATTTCTTAACTTTCTGTAACATACTAGGTTTTTGTTCTTTTACCATCTGCCCTGGCATCATCTGTCCAGGTATCATCCCCATACCCTGATTAGGATTTATTGCGCCTGTTGTATGGTGGCTGTAAGTCGTTCCTAGCATCTTATTATATTTACCATCACCGGCCCCCATCATAACCAAGGCTGCTGAATGTTCCATTTCGTTAGCAACCCTTATCAAATCTCCATCATCCTTAATCCCTAACTCTGGTCTTGTACCTAAGTTAAGCCATATAGCAGAGATATGATCTGAGAGGATATTCTTATATTCTGCTTCTCCTATATCTGTTATTATGTTATTGTTTCTTGCATAGGTTTTCATAAGCCCTATACACCAAGCTGCACCTTGTATGCTCATTATTGGTTTAATGAATCTAGAAGAAATATATTTTCCTGCCTTTTCATCCCAAGTTAGACCTAACCAGTTATTAACAGTATCCTTAAGATATGGTGAGAAGTTAGTCAAATCCTTTAATAAATCTTTATGCTTATCTAAAGGTGATTGTCCACCCATACCATAAAAATCATCTGCAAATAAATCATCACCCAATCCATCATTTAAAGGATCATCTATACCTAAACCATCATCTAAAGGTTCTAGTTCATCTTCTGGTTCTATCTCTTCTTCAATTCTTTTTAGTTTCATTAACTAAACCTATCTGCGAAATCCTGAAACTTTGAGAATTTTCTTTTTATCTCTCCTTTAAGTCCAATAAGTCTTCTCTTAGCTTGTGGGCTAGTAGCTGTTGATTGTATTCTTCTGGTTAATCTCCTTGTTCTAGCTATTATTGATTTGCTTGTTCTTCTCTTTAAAGTCCTTACTTGTTTCTTTAATCTTCTCTTTTCTTCCTGTGCTGCTCTTATTTTCCTATCTTGTTGAAATTGCTTGTTTGCTAATTTAAGTAATCTTTTTCTTTCTATCTTTAATTGCATTATTGTTTTTCCCATTCTTACCTGCCTTTGCCTCTTAGCTTTATATCTGTTCTCCTTCTACGAAGATGGCCTCTTACCCTCATCTTTCTTCTACTTCCCGGCACTTTTCTTAAATGACCTTTTACTCTTTTTTGCATTCCCATTTTGTTTTACCTCCTTATCTTTTTTTCTTTTTATCCTATCCTCACTAATCTCTTCTTTAGTACGCTTAGGATTTTTCTTCTTGTGTAAATGTGAATATTTATCTCCCATAATTATGTCTCAAGGGTACACACGACTTTAGTCGTGTGGTGAATTGAGACTCACCTCTTGGTTTTCGTAAAGTTTATATAGTCTAATATATTTCCATCCTATATGAAGCTCGTTGCGACTATAAAGGTTAAGATTAAACATAATAAAGAATTGTTGGATATGTCTAACACTTTTCTTCAGGCTGTTCAGTATTCTATTGATAAAGGATTTGAAGCTAAAGTTAGCAATAGATTTAAGCTTCATCATCTTGTCTATAAGGATTTGAGACAATGGCTTCCTGCTGATTTTTCTTGTGAGGCTATTGCTAAGGCTTCTGAAAATCTTAAAGCTGTTAAACTTAAAAAGAAGCCTATTATGAAATCCTGCCCTATTAGTTTCAATAGAAATCTCTTTACTTTTTCCTTTGATAAGGTTAGGATTGCTACCTTTACTCCGAGACAAAGAAAGAATATTGCTATAAATATTCCTGAATATTATTGGAAGTATCTTGATTGGAGATACCAAACCCTTGAAATTATTAAAGATAGAAAAGGAAGATTGTTTTTTCATATCACATTCTCCAGAGATGTCAATACCACTACTTCTTGTCGCAACGAGAAAATAGTTGGTGTTGATGTCGGAGTAAATAATCTTGCTGTCACTTCTGATGGTGAGGTTTTTAGTGGTTATAAGACCAAGATTATGCAGTACCAATACTTGAGGAAGAAACTCCAACGTAAAGGCACAAAGTCGGCTAAGAGAAAGCTTAAAGCTATCTCTGGAAGGCAGAAACGCTACATGCGTGGAGTTAACCACATAATCAGCAAGGAGATTGTTGCTTCTGCTAATACAATCGTATTGGAGAACCTTAAAGGAATACGAAAAAGTAGGAATAAGTACAGTGGAAAGAGATTGAATAGGTGGCTTAATAGTTGGAGTTTCTATCAGTTGCAGGGTTTTATCAAATATAAAGCTGAAAGAGAAGGCAAAAGAGTTATCTTTGTCAGTCCTTATATGACTTCGCAAACCTGCTCTAACTGTCTTAAAATTGGTTCTCGATACTTTGATAGTTTTTTTTGTTCTCATTGTGGTTTTTCCTCACAATCTGATTTCAACGCTTCTTGTAACTTGCGTAGGCTTCACGTAACAAAGCCAAACGTCTCGAATGGTGAAGGCAAAGGTCAATTGACAACTGAGCCTGAGTTCAGGGATAAAAGCCCACTACTTTAGTGGTGGGATTATGTTACTATCTTCTTCCCCTTATTATTTTTCTTGCTTCTGCTCCTGTAAATATTCTTCCTATTTTTAGGAATGCTCTTTTTTCTTTTGGATTAGCTAAGATTCCATATATTCTTGAATATAAATCTGCTATGAAAATGAATCTTTGTCTTGGAATAACTCTTCCAATTAATCTTTTTAGTTTCTTTTTCTTCTCTTCATCATCTGGAAATGGTGGTACAAATTTAAATTTCAATTTTGGCACTAATTTTATTTTTTGTTTTGTTTTTAATATTCTCCTTAATAAACTTGTTTGTGCTGATATTTTTGCTTGTAAACTTAAAGATTCTTGTGCTAATACTAAACTTAATACTTGGGCTTTTGCTTGTTTAGATAGTTGTATTTGTTTTGATAGTTGTATTTGTTTTGATTTTGTTTTATTGAATACTGCTTTTGATAATTTTGATAGAGAAGATTGCCCTATTAATATCGAAGCTAATTTAGTCTTGCCTAATAATAAAGAATTCAATCCCTTGAATAAACTAAGTGCTTGGGCTAGGCTTTGGTTTTTCGATACCGAAACTGATTTAGTTGAAGATTTCATTTTAAGTATTAATAATTGTCTTGTTCTTGTTATTTTCTTAACTGCTTGGGTTTGTCTAGTAACTGCCACTAACCTTTGAGAACTAGGTATCTGGTTAGCTTGTTTAGATATCGTTTTTGATTTTGTTTTTTCTAAAGTTTTTAATTTTAAAACCTGTCTTCCAGATTTAAAATTCACTTGTCGTGTTCTAGGTTTCTTAACTGCTTCAAACAATACTTTTCCTCTATTATCTATTATCCTTACTCCGCCTTTTATTCTTACTACTCTTGGCTTGAATAAGGTATTTAAATTTATTTTTGCCCTCCCAACTTCTGCTATATCTATTTTTATTTGCTGCTTAACTGCCCTTAACCATTGTTTTCTAGAAGTGAAGAATCTTACTTTTCCTGTTGTTTTGTCTAAGAAAGGGTATACTCTTTTACCGTTTCTTATAACTCCCTCTCCTGTTCTAGGGGCTTTAACTTGCAATCCTTTTTTTATTTTTCTTTCTAATGCCAGCTGCTGTCTTAGTAATCTTCTTTGCTTTTCTAATTGTATTCTTTGTTTTCTAGTTGCTAATTTAAATTGTTTTCTTAATGATATTTTAGGTTCTGCCTTAACTTGCTGCTTAACTGCCCTTAACCACAATTTCCTAGAAGTGAAGAATCTTACTTTTCCTGTTGTTTTATCTAAGAAAGGAAATGTCCGTTTTCCATTCCTAATAACTCCCTCACCCTGTCTTGGTGCTTTAACTTGTAATCCCCTTTTTATTTTTCTTTCCAATGCTAGTTGTCTATCTATAAATCTCCTTTGTATCTCTAATTGGCGTTTACGTTTCGGTATTATTTGTTTTAATCGTTTGCCTACTTTAACTTTTTTTGTTGGTGTTACTTTTACTTTAGCTTTCTTAAGTTCAAATGTAATTTGATTTAATGTTCTTTTTGTTACCTTAAAGTTTCCTACTCTCGCACCTTTCTTTAAAAATGAAGGTACTTTATTTCTAGATACAACTCTCTTTTCAAAGAATGTAACTCTTTTGCCTCCAACTCTTAAAACTCCTTTTTTGATTACAGTAACTTTACCGCCTACTGGTTTTGATACCTTTACCTCTGCCCCAATTACTTTAGCATTTTTTACTTGATTATTAAATCTAATTCTATTTGCCCTTGATACTGCTATTCCCCTTATAGATGTGACAGTAAGAATAATCATTAACACTCCTTCTGGTTCTCTAGGATCATGCATGGTAATAACTGCTTTAGGCACTTCCTTAAATGCACCGGTAACTATTTTTCTCTTTTCTTTATCGAATAAAGCTGCTATACCTATAGCTGCCCTACCCCCAATTATAAAAGGAATACCCGCTATATCTAAAGGTAATCTAAGCACCGCTTTACCAAATTCTATTCCCCATCTTGCACCTTTCTGAACAAAAGTTCCTTCTCGTTTTAATCTTTCTCTTTCTTTAACATTAGGTGAAATCCCTAATTTCTTAAAAACTCTTTCTTGAAATGATGTTAAATCCCTTTCTCTTTTTTCTACAAATCCTGCAATCCTTTCAGTAACTCTTCCAGCTCTTGTTAGGGGTTTTCCTTTTTCTCTTGCTTCTGCTTTAGCTATTACTCTTTGTATTTTCTCCTTAAAATCTTTTGATGTATCTCTTCTTTCTCTAGCTCTTGTTAATGCCGTTACACCTAGAACATCTACCCTAGCACTCACTGGAACTTTAGCTACAATCCTTGGTGATACTACCCCTCTTGTGCCTTTTTTTGTTATCCTTAATCCAAGACCTATACCTCTGCCTTGAACTATTGTTTTTCTTCCTGTGATAATATCCGTTGCAGTTATTTTTCCAGAAGCTTCAACTCTTACTCTCTTGCCTTGTCGTTGTAAAGTTTTGATAATTCTTTTATTTGCTCGTCTTACTGCTGCTATCTGTTGTCTTTCTGCCTGTGCTTGTCTTAATCTTGTTGTTAATCTTAGTTCTCCTGGAGTGGCTAAGGGTGTTCTTCGTAGTTCTTGCCGTCTTAATTTTATAGCTTCTTGCTGCATTATTTCTTTTTGCCTTCTGGCAAAAGCTCTTTCACTAGGACTTTCTAATCTTTGAAAAGCTGCTTGTATCTTTGTGGTTCTTGGTATAGATGTAAATGCTCTTCTTGGAAAATCTGCTGTGAATATACTTTGTCCTAATCTCCCAGTTAAAGGATCGACTATTTGCACACCTGTAACCTTTGGTTTTTTGTCTGGTTGAATAAAGGTTATACTTCTTCCATCAGATGTAAATCTAGGTAACCTTCGTATAAATTCTAGTCTTTGTCTGTCTGTGTCTAGGCCCATTTATTTACCCTCAATCCTCTTTCTGTTTTCTTCATTCTCTAAATATTTCATTAAATTGTTTAGCATTTGTTTTTCTTTTTTATTGAAAAGATAAAGCATTAAGAAATAATTTGAAGCTACTATAAAGAATATTCCAAAAGCAAAAAGAGTTAAAGTACTAATCATTTTTGATTGTAATTAAAACTATCCCCTCCTCATTTAGAAATCGCATTTTAATAAGAATTAGTATTACTGTTATATTAACCTTTCGGTTTTCTTTCTTTCTTTAAAATAAAAATATATTAATGATATTACAAATACTGGTGTAAAAGATATTATACCTATCCACATTACTCCTATCAATGATAAAGCCATATTGATAAGACTAAATCCTTCTTCCATAATTTCTACTATTCCAAACATATAACTAATAAAAGAAATAATAGAAGAACTAATCAGGCCATCCCTTATAGCTTTCTTTAATGATTGATCCATTTCATTCCTCCTTAACCATAGTTAGTTTTGATTTCATTTATATCCCAGTTCTTTTATAGCTTCCATAAATATTCCTGTTGGAGAATACTTATTTTCCTTAAGCCATTCACTAACATCTTTTGTAATCTTTATATTGATGTTAATGTTTTTTACTGCCTTTCTAGGATTTGTTTTTATTTTGTTTTTATCCATTTTGTTACCTCCTATTTACTTAGTAAAGAATAGAATAACTATATAGTATATAAACCTTTCGTTTTGTTTTTAGAAACCTTTAAATACAAGTAATATTTATTTGGTAAATAGGGGAATCCAAAATGGAAATTAATTCTAATGAAGTAGAGGAGAAGGTTGTTAAAGATATGAGTGATAAGTATAACGAAGATATTTCTAATATACAAGAACAGATAGATGTTCTAAAACAACAGATACTTATCAACCCTGATTTTATTATTAATCTTACTGAAAGGATACAGGCCCTGTATATTAAGCTGCATCAGAAGATGAAATCTAGTGAAGTAGTTATACAGAATAAATTAAGAAAGGCAATAGTTAAGATAAAGTTATTCGGTCATAAAAAAATTCTTGATGATTCTGGAAGTATAGTAAACCAAAGATTGATATATCAAAGTGGTTTTATTAAGTTAAAAAGAATGTTAGAGGAGAGAGAGATATATCTTAATAAGGTTCTTGAAAGAGTTGGTCTTACTTCAAAGCAGAAGAAAGAAAAGAAGAGGATTGTTTAAATGATATTTAAAAAAAGGCAAGATACAACTCAAGAGGATGTAGATGATATTGAAATAACACCAGGTGGTGGTAATAGTTTTAAAGATGTTTTAATGTCACAGTTAAGAAGAGTTACTCAATTAAGTTCTGTTGAATTTCGTGGGGGGTATTACACTACTGTTCCAACTAAATCCGGACAAGAGAAAGAAGTATATGTCCAGGATAGTAGAGAATCATTTTCTAATGCTACCTATGCTCTGGCAATCTTATTAAATCCAAAGTTTGATAAAACTATGCGAACCTCATTCACCAACTTTAACACTAAGCTTAAGAGAAGGCAAAAGGACTTTATAGATAAATCCTCTGTAAGTGAGGAAGTAATTTTGGGGGAGAGTTTTTATGGGGATGAAGCAGATAAGATATTGTTGGAAACATACCGCAATAAAAAGCTTAGGCTTCATCTCTCTTTATTTGTTGAACTCTCTAAACAGTTATTCAGATTGAATTATTTAGAGTTATCGGGAGATACATTCTGATGGGATACAAATGGCCTACAGTCAAACAAGTAGAAGGTCAGAACCCCTGGACTTCATATTTCTTTAAAAGAACTAATCAAAAGAATAACTGTATAAATTTGATTGTTACTTCTATGCCTGGTGAAGGAAAGTCTTATAGTCTTTTATCACAATTTTGTGAAGTTGATCCTGATTTTGATGTTAGTGAACAATGCGTATTCAAAGCCAAGAAGTTAATAGAATACTTCAGAGGCAATAGGATAGTCAAAGGAAAGCCTATACTCTATGATGAAAGCGAGGTTGATTTAGATTCTGCTGATTGGCAGAATGTAACGAATAAAGCACTGGGTGTTTTCTTTAGTACTGCAAGATTCCGTAATTATATATTTGGAACTACCTGCCCATTCCTTACTAGCATAAGCAAGAAGGTAAGAAAGTTGATGAACTGCCATTGGAAAGCCATGGGTTGGTCTAAAGGTTATACCATCATTAAACCATTCACCTTAGAATATAATGGTGATGTTGATAGGTTCTATCGTAAAAGATTATTGGTAAAGAAACTAGATGGTTCTACTACATACTGCAATCAATTAAGATTACCTAAACCTCCCTTGAATATAATTAAGGATTATGAGAAGATGAAGAAAGAATTTACTACCGATGTTTATGATGAACTATTGAGTGGTATTGAATTAAAAGAAAAACTAGATAAACAAAAAGCCTCTGGATTAAAACCATTAACTCCACCGGAAGAAAAAACATTGAATGTAATAAAGAGGGATGTTGATATTGATGAGGCCGCTATCCAATTAGGTGTAACCGTGAGTAATGTATATCAAACTATGCAGAGAATAAAGAATAAGGGCATACAAGTAACCGGTATAAGGGGAAATGATGGCAAAGTCCGAAAATATGAGATTATAGATTATAGGGAAACCAAAAAAGAGTAAATAGGTTTATTACAGTTCCCACACGCACCCATAACTCAATTTGTTTCTAGCTCATATCTGACAAAAATCGAAAGATATATATAGTAGTTATACCTTACTGCTCTATGGTATAATAAGTTTATACTAGGGCTAACAATGATACCTAACCAAAATAGAAGGGCAGCATGGAGTAGGCAGAAGGAACTACAGAAGAAGTATGCCTATGAAGAAGTACCTAGCCTGGATGAACTAAAGAATATAATAGATAGGATCAATGCAGGTAAGATTGATATAGTTAAACAGACTAAGAGAGCTAAGGCTTTATTTGCTATGTACTATCTTACTGCCTGCAGGGTTAGTGAGATAGTTAAGGTGACTGAACTATGGAAGAAGAAGTATGTCAAAGAAGGCAATATCTTTAGAGAGGTAGATAAGGAAAGGATACCTCATAACTACCCTGGTGTTAATAAGGGGCAGATTAAGTTTGGAACTGAGTATGACAAGCAATGTATGTATATCAGAACTGAGAACAGGAAACATAAGGAAAGAACCACTAAGAGGCAGCCTATTCCTATAGAACTAGAGATGCCCATAGTAGAGTTCATAAAGGATTATATAAAGGATCTTAATGATGATTCTATCTTATTTAACTTTAAGTCTAAAAGGGCTACACAGATAATAGTAGATAGCACAGACTTCAATGTCCATTTCATAAGGCATATCCGGGCTACTCATCTAGTAACTAAGTATGACTTCAATGAACAAGCTCTAATAAAGTTCATGGGTTGGACTGATGCTAGACCTGCTAAATACTATATGGAACTAAGTTCATCAGATATATTTAAACAGTTTTATAAGAATCGAAAATGAAAACCTTTAACCAATACCTAGAAAGAAAGATAGGCTGGATAGCAATCATACTCATTAGTATATTACTAACAGGCTGTTCTAAACCAATAGAGCTAAAGTGCCAGAACAAAACTATAAACAATACTATATATGAAATTACATATAATACAACAATAAAGGAAGTTCCTGGTAATTGCTCGAATGAAACTATATTCATAAGCAGCAGTAATAATTCCTGTGATATATCATTAATCAATCAAATCAATAGGTTAGAATCAATAATAAATAAGTGGGCCATGACTGATATAAACATTACTATTAATGAAACTAATTCTACCAATTCCACTTTAAATGAATCAGAATGACAACCCACATTATAACGGTAGTCCAATCGAAAGGTTTATATACTTGGCTATATTACCATACTATATGAGTGAAGGTAACTCAAACAAAGGTGATTCAAAATGAAACTAAAAACAAAAGTTGAAGTTTGCGGATGGTTGGTCTTAGCTGGAATTGTTATTTATGGCCTTAAGTATTTTATATCAATACTAGGCAGCTTCACTATATTTAGAAATGCTTTGGCTATGGTTGTTATGCTTATGTTGATTATTGCTATTAGTTCAGATAATGAAATAGCTGATAAGGTTCGGAGTGTTGGTTGAGATGATAAAAGAATTATTATGGTTGTTTGTACCATTAATGATGTTATCAGCTTTTGCTGGATTAGGTATTGCTTTTTATACAATGTTTAAGGGATGGTATTTTAATGCGTTGGCAGCAACTAATATCTCGGTTTTATCTATGTGTTTATGTCTTAGTTTAAAGAAGTATTTAGGAGGTTAAGAAGATGATAGAAATTAATACAATACTAGATTTGTTAGCATTAGGAAGCCTTATATTTGTAGGTTTATATATAATTTGTTAGCATTAGGAAGCCTTATATTTGTAGGTTTATATATAAATTGGACATTTTGGATAGAAGATGAAGTTAAGATATTTATTAAAAATATAAGTAAATTAACAAGGAGGACTAAAAAATGTGTAAAATAACAATAAAGAAACAGAAATGCTTAAGATGTAAATATGAATGGTATCCTAAGCCAAAAGATGGTAAGGTTAATAGGCCTAGAGTATGCCCTAAATGTAAAAGTCCTTATTGGGATATTCCAAAGACACAGTTTAAGAAAGGTGATTCAAAATGAAAAAGACAATAGAAGAATTACGGGCAGAGAAAGAAGAGTTATTGAAGTTAGAATCAAAACAAGCTGAATCAGAATTAGCAGAGAAGAAAAGAAAGGAATTAGAAAAAGAGGTTGCAACACTAAAACATAAAACAAGTAAATCTGGAAAGATAATTGAAAAGATAAAATCTATATCAACAAATCCTAAACTAAAGAAGGGCTTTTCAAAATTCCAAGACTTTGCAGATAAATATGGTTAGGGGGTTAAGAAGATGAAAACAGTTAAAGCATTTATTTTTTGGATGTGTTTGATGTTAGTATTATTAATCATTTCTGGCGGTTATCGATACATAGAACATAAAAGAGTTTGTAAATTAAATAATGAAGAATTTAATCTTTACGTTGAAGATAACTATAATTATAACATATCAAGAATAGTAAAATGTGATATATTACCTTGGTATAATTCATAAATCATTAGGGGGTTAAGAAGATGAAAACTGAAACAAAAATCTACATAATAGGTGTGATTGCCTTAATGATATTGATAATAATAAACTATCTTGGTGGATTTAAATGAGTTATTGGGAAAAGAATAAAAGGCGGCTGCTTCCTAAGATTAAGGATTGGAGTGATCCACATAATGAAATAAGGCACAGCAACAATGTAAGGGCCATGACATATAATGAATGGCTTTACCTTCATCCTTCTGCTTATCAGCTTATTTACTATGGGATGGACTGTATTGGTATGGTTATCTTTGGATTAACTTCTTTATTCTTGTATAAAATTAATTCTTCTTTTAGTGCTTTGTTCTGTTTAGTGTTTGTTGTAGCATTTCTATGGGATTTAATCAGAAAAATAAGAACGAGAGATCAGATAAAGGATTTAACTTTATATGATATGTTTATGAGGGATTATAATGGGCCTAAATGATTTGAATTTTGATTTTGATATAAACAAGATTATTGAAGATATAAGGGATATTATTTTTAAAACAGTAAGAGTAATGTTTAATATGGTTTTTGGCCTCCCTACATGGATTAAGATAACTTTAGCTGTTTTACTTGTATTATCTGCTATTGGTATTGCTTTTCTTACCTGGAAATACAGAGATCAATGGCGATATGTTAAATACTGATTCTTTTTTGATGGGTGAAAACACGGCTAATTTCTCTGTGAAATTATCCTATACCAAAAGGATTTTCCCACACTTCGTATGGAAAAAACCTCTTCAGGATGTTTTCTACCCCACTTTAACCTTTATCTTTTTAGCTCCTGGATAATCTTTAGATTCAAACTGAGAATCACTTTCAGAATTCATCACTTCTTTTACAATTAATTTCTCAGAAGAAAGAACTGCTATGTCTGGAACGTTGCCGTTTATTAATGGCTGCCTAACTGCTAGATACATCCCCATCCTTTCACTTCCAATATTTTCCCCTTACTCCGAGTTTAACGGAGAGTGATTTTTCTTATTCCCATACCTTAATTGTTTTCTATCAATATTGCTGTCATGCCCTAATTGTTTTAAGAATTCTTTATTATGTAAATCGTGCATATAACTACCTTTTTGTCTATCCCTTATGCCTATATCTCTCTTCTCTTTTATTCTTCTTGCATCTTCCTTATCTTTAACAATGTAATAATGTCCCATTCTATTTTGTAAACCATTACCTTTTTTATAAACAACTTCACAATCTAATCCTTTGATATAGAATGGTGATTTTTCATTCATAAGTATATTAAAAATTTTACTTGAAATAGCCCCTTTAAATATTAATTTTTTATAATATTCTTTTATTGATAATCTACATTTCTTGATAATGTGTTCTGTAATTTCTTCTATGTCACTAGAATTTTCAAGGCCTAAATGTTTATGTATTGGTTGAAAATATTTCCACAATTGTATCTTTATAGATTTATTTTGTTCTTTAGTAAATTTCATTTTTTTACCTCCAGAGAATTAGATTCACCCTTAGCTTTCTCCAACTGGGATATAAAGAACTCTACCTCACTATAACATTTCTTTATTCTTTTATGTATGTCTTGTACTGTTCCACCCAAGAATTGTTTTTCTTTCTTACCTAGAGTATTGTATCTTTGGGTAAAGCCTTTACTATAGAATACCTTACGAAATAATGCTACCTGTTGTTCAAGTCTTGTTACATTATAAGAGAAGTCATCAACTCTACTTTTGAAGTTAGGTATAAATTCAGTTATTGGCTTTCCCTTATTAGATTCTTTTATTTGGTGTTCTATTATTGCTTCTTCAATATCAGCTATATCTCTATTACCTTTTTTAATTTCTTCTTTAACTTCTTCTGGGGCTTTATTATATGCAATTATTGTATCTCTCCTATCATCTGTTTTGCTTAATTTCGATTTAAGAATTAAGTCTGCTATTTGTTTCTGCTCTTCTTTATCTTCTATTTTAGAAATAGCTAAAGCGTCTTTAGTCATTAAGATTCCTTCTTCTTGTTCATCCAATGATACTGCTTTACCTTTCTTTACTCTTTCTAAAAGTTCCACATCAAGATTATCAAGAATATTTAGAACTTGGCATATTTTTCCTCTTGCCATTACTTCCCCGTTTTTGTTAAGCCAAGAATAAATTTCAGAGATTGAACCTTTATCATATATTCCCTTTACGTCTTTGCGTTTAGCCTGTTCACTCGGTGAATGGGCTGATTGTTGTTTTAAATACTTTCTAATCACTAAAAGATTGTCTCCTTCTTCTCTAAACTTATTATTTCTTTGTGTTAGGTTTTCTACAACCATTCCCCTTAAAATATTTTCTTCAGAATAGTTATGGAGTGTTACATTAATTTCATAGTTCTTTCCAAATTCTCTTTTTAATGCTTCAACCCTGTGGTGTCCTGCAACAAGATAATATTTATTATCTTTTTTGAAAATAGGCAAAGCCCCCATTAATCCAAGTTCTTTCATATTGCTCTGTATTTTCTTTATTGTATCTTCATCTAGTTTTCCTTTATTAATTTCTTTTTTGAATGGATTAGCATTCAGTTCATTTAATTTTAGTTTCATCTTCACTCCCCCTTATGCTCATCAATAATCTGTAGCACAGTATCGTGTTTGTTCTTATGCCATAGCTCTTTCAACTTATTTACTTTAGCTTCCTGCTTTTCTCCTAAAAATAAAGTCATTTGTACCATTTTATTTTGCCTCCTTATCTATTAATTTGTTTACTAATATTTGTTTTGCTCTTGTATCAATTCTGATAATTACCCTTCCATTGGTAATGATAAAATCATTTATTTTTAAAGTATCAATAAACCCTTTAATCTTTTCTCTGGTATGGATTACTGTTGTACATTTATCAAGTCTATGTGTTGTCTTAGTATATATTTTATTTTTAGAACCAACTAATATATACTCTCCTTTTTTAACTTTAAATAATTCTTCTAAGTTCATTTTTAAAAACCTCCATAGTTTTATATGTATATTTATAAATATAGCAAGTATTTAAAGTTTATTGTTATTAAGAATGTAGATTTCTTTTGGGCTGAAAACATCCTGAAGAGGTAAAAGGAGTTACGAAGTTCTCCTTTTGCCTTTTGGTATAGGATAAAATCTTTTTCAGATTTTAGCCGTGTTTGAATCCTCCACGTTAAGTATTAGAATTTATGTTTATTTTCTCCATTATCTCTGTAAAATCTGTTTGTGGAATATTTGAAGCATATCCATCTATATTTGAACAATGTAAATCAACAAAGTCCTGGGCTTTTATTATCTCTTCATTGGCTAATCCCTGGTAATATTTTGCAGAAACAAACATTCCTGTAAACAATGTTGCAATTATTATCATAAGGAATATCCAGGTTTGTGGATCTTTAATTAAGGGCCTTATGTCTAAGACTTCCTTTAAAGTGTATGGAAACTTGTATTCTCCCTTATAGATTTCCTTTAAGAACTGTACATCTGTCTTAAGATCATTTATTATTGCTTTGATTATTCCCATTCTTACCCCCATTAAAAACTACTATGTGGAAAAAGAGGTGTTTAAAAACCACATAGCAGCTCTGCTTATTAATGCAGTTTGATTTCTTCTTTGACTATTTCCCTTATTTTTGATTCAAACTGTGTTTCTATCAGCTCTTTTGCTGTTTTACTTACGTTTTCTGTAAATTCATGTATTTTCTCTATCAATTGTTCATTAAGGCTTTGCTGATTTAGTTTAGATTCTTCTATTAATTGTTTTCCAACCGAATTAAATACTGCTTCATGTAAAGATTCTTTCGTCTCTGTAAATGCCTTCATTAAGTTATTCTTAGATGAGGCCATCTTTTTCTGGTTCTTCTCTCTTTGCGGTTACTTTTGGCTTTTTTATTGTTATCTTCTTTTTCTTTGGTGTCTTTGGTTCTGCAGCAATCTCTTCCGATTCTTCTGGTTCTTCCTGTTCCGGCTCTTCTTCCCCTAGTTCTCCTAACAGATCATCACCATTTTCTTCCTCTTGCATCTCTGCCCAGTATTCTTCGTTCATCTTCTTTGTTAAGAAATACTTGCTTTCCAGGGTTAATTCTTCCTTATCAAAGAATTTATTTAATTTTTCTATTATTTCTTGTTCTTCCATTTTTATTTACCCCACATACCTTTTTTCTTTCTGTTTCTTTCCCTAAAGTTTCTTAGGGCCGTTAATAGTTTCTCTAATCTCTCTGCAAAGTTGCCACCTAAGTTTATATCTACTCCTTCGTTCTGTTCCTCTGCTTCTTTTATGTGCTTCACCCAGTCCTGATGCTCTTCTTTGAATAAAGCAACTACTTCTTTTTCTAATGTTTCCATTTTGTTTTACCTCCCTTATTTATATTTATGTCTTTTTAATATGGAATATCCTACAAATATTATAAATATTATTATTAGGTATACTCCTAAGATCATCCATATTTTGCTCATTCTTCCTCATCTTGAATAAAGATTTCTTCAATAGTTAGCTTTTTAGCTATTTTTTCAGCTTCCTTTAAAGTCATAAATTCTTGGTCTAGGCTCATAATAATGTTCTCAGGATACCACGTACTTTAGTGCGTGGAGGAATGAGAACTCACCTCTTCTAGTATTGACATAAATACTGCTATTGCTAACATCCCAATCAACAATAGAATAAAACCAATTAGGAAAGTTATAAAATTAATTTCTAATACTAATCCTTTAAAGATTAAAGACATCCCACCAACAATTCCTAAAATAACAACTAACAAACTAATAACTAACTTTATGTCTTTTTTTGAATATATTTTGTTTTTTTCCATTCTTTGAAAACCCCTGCCTTCAGGCAGATTTACTTTGGGAAGGTGTTATCTTAACCTTTATTTTTAAGTTCTCTTGGTAAATCATTAATTCTTGCAGTTATCATAAGTGCAGCACATAAAACTACTCCACCAATATCTTTTAAAAGTACCAATACCATTCCTAAAATAAAAGCTATTATCCAAGTGATATGATTTATATTTGGTTTATCCATCTTCTTAACCTCCTAATCCTTTTTCTTATTGTGATTTATATAAGCAATAAATCTTCTCAAATATTCTGGAGTTTCAGCATATCCTGAAAAGGCTATATGTATTGGTGGGCAATAACAGGATGGTTTAATTTTACATATTTTCTTAAATTCTTTTTCAGTTAGTATTCCCATTTTTATAATAATGTTCTCAGGATACCACATACTTTAGTGCTTGGAGGAATGAGAACTCACCTCCTTTTTCTGTCTAAGATAATTTGGATTACCTATACATTTCTTCCAAATTGCAAGACATAACCTACAACCTATTTTAAATGGTATTTCTGAATTACTTACATTCTTAATAACATATAATTTGTGTTTACACATTTTCTTTTGAAAACCCCTGCCTTTAGGCAGATTTACTTTGGGAAGGTGTTATTCTCCTGGCAAATCCCTCCTAAATTCGTAATAAATCTTTTGGTGAGATTTACACCTGAATACTTTAAATTGCTGCTGAGTGATTATTAAATTGCTTAAACTACGTTCAGTCATTACTATATTTGAAAGCAGTAAACGATTTATTCTTTTCAATAATTCGTCTATTGTCCATATTTTATCGTATCCGTTTTTGACTACTTCAATGAATCTTTTGTAATGGATTTCTTTTAGTGGCATTTTAATCAATACATTTATATACTCTAACATATATATTCTACTATTGGAAGGAAGATGGAGTAATCATTCGTTGGTGCGAACTTGCTCCTATGCCTTCTTTTATAGCCATTTTCTTAAATCTTTTTGACTTAACAGATTATCTAACTTCTTGAATACCTTATTGTGAGTTCTTATATTGATGAGCAATTCAGTATCTACTTTTAATCTATTATTCATCATATCAATTATTCTATCTCCAATGGTATTAAATCTTAAAGATAGTTGATTTAGAGAAGCTGCTATCTCCGGAGCAATATCTTCAATGGCCCTGTTTTTGATGTAATTCTTTAAATGAACGGTTGGTTCTTCCGTACCGGCCTTTTTGAACTCTATTCCTTTCCCATATACCTTTTTGAAGAAAGTATCATGGATTATACACTCCCTGGGTATTTTATCAATAAATTCCTCTCCTTTAAGGAAATCTTCATATCTACTCCATACAGGCTTCTTAAACGGTATAGATAGGTCAAATTGGTGAGAAAACTCTTTTAAGGCACTATCTACCTTTTTTTGGATATTTTGCTTAATTTCATCAATTCTGGCGTTTATCTCGTTTATTGAGTTTCTTTCTATCCGGAATATTTCCTTTTCCCCGGCTATTATTGATTGAGAATAAATGGCTGTCAGGGTTGTCCGGCCGTATTGAATCGTTATATTTGGCTTAAAGTTCTTTATTGATATTAATTTGGTGTGATCGTTTATATTAAGTTCCATAGGAAGTTTAGAGATAGTACCTTTAATTCGTGTGGAAGTACTATTGGTTTTCTCTTTTACTGGAATTTGTCGTCTAAAGTTGTTGGGCCTCCAGAAGTAACAAAAGGTCTTTTTGGTAGTAGTCATACTATTAGATAAATCTTCCTGTAGAACTTTCTCAAATATAGGTGTACTTAGCTTATCTATATAGTCTTTTACTGTTTTATTGTATGCTTCTTTTTCTTTTTTCATTGTTCCATAGGAAATTGGGGACACTCTCTAAAATTTGGGGTGTACCCTTTGATGTTCTAAAATGTGGCAGGGCCTGCATAATACCACTAAATCTTCTTCTACTATTGGATATTTGTATTGCTTGTGATGTATATGTAAATCTTTAAGAGAACCACAGTTTTTACATTTCATCTCTAGTTTATCTTTAAATGTCAATCTTGTTAATCTATCAAAGTCACTTAATAATTTTCCTTTAAGCTTATATAAATAGCTAGGTTCTTCTTTAATTCTTTTCTGTAATTTCCTATCTAAATACTTTCTCCTTTCTTCTTTTACTTTTTCTGGATATTTCTTTCTATATCTTATTCTTTGTTCTCTTTTTAATATCCTTTCTCTTTCTTTCATAGTTCTCCACAATTATAGTTATTTCCTAAACAAGTAAATCTTATCATCACTTACTTTATAAAGTAGATATCCTGCTTCAGCTACTTTAAGATAATATTCAAATATGTTTTCTTTTGTTTTAAGTTTCTTTGGAAATAAAATCCATGCTGCTGACCTTGCTGCTGACCTTGCTGCTGACTTTGCTGCTGACTCTGCTGTTGACATTCCTGCTGACCTGCCTGCTGACTTGCCTGCTGACTCTGCTGTTGACCATGCTGCTGACCTGTTTTTGTCATTGTCCCATGAAATGACTAAAACATGCTATGAGTGCAAGCGGGACCTTCCGAGGTCTGCTTTCACTAAGGATAGAAGTCGTCTTGACGGTCTTCACTATCGTTGTAAAAAGTGTAGATCCAGGTATTATCGAGCATACAAAGCTCTAAATCTGGAGAAATGTAAAAAGCGAGTACGAAAAGCAAAGGCACGTTATCGTGTGAAACTTCGAAAAGATGTTCTCATCCATTATGGAGGGGAAGTTCCGAAATGTGCTTGTTGCGGTGAGAACAGGGATGAATTTCTGTGTCTCGATCATATCAACGGTGGAGGAAATGAGCATCGACGAAAGATTGGTGAAGGAGGACAGAGAACATATATGTGGGTTCGGAAGAACCATTACCCTGAAGGATTTAGGGTTCTCTGTTTGAATTGTAACGGGTCTCTCGGGTCCTACGGATATTGCCCGCATGAACGGGAACGGGGCGCTGTATGACCACTAAGCCCAGAAGCGCTCTGTTTGACCTGTCCGAATATTGGGGGAAGTTTTTTCATGACGCCGGCATAGACGTCATGGCAGCCAAGGATGAGGTCGTCAAGCAGCTTGGGCTCTTGAGTAGCGCCATGTCCGAGGAGGAATGGATTACTCTCTACCGTGAGGCCGTCGTTCAGGATGTCATGGAGAGCTAGATGGGACTTGCGAGACCTTCAGAAGCGCGTGATCGCCAACTCCTGAGGCACGATTGGTATAGGGTCCCCGTCGAGGAACAGGCGGCGGACCCTGACAAGTACCCGGGGCGCCCTATGGACGGGGACTCCGTGACGTTCTGGGCCTCCTGCCGAGGGTGCGGAGGGACCATCGTGGCCGTCAATGATAAATCACCTGACCGGTGGCACGAAGACTGGGTCATGGAGGAGGACTGCAACATGCAGGTGGTCCGGGACGTAATGGGATCATAACCCGGATGGTGTAAGATCCCAGTGCTGTGAAGGAACACCGTTGGTCGGGATGGCCGGGAGCGTGGTGCCTGGACTGCGGTCAGGAGGACGCGGGGGAGCTCTGTCTCGCCGACGGCCATACCCAACCGTGCGGACGTTGCCGGAACGGCCCGTGTGAGCGGGCCGGGGAGGCGCTCTACGATCCATACAAGAACCCGCCCGACAAGGAAGCTTGAAAGCCATCAAGCTTCCGACCGCCCTGGTGAGGTTCGTCATCGCCGGCAGCACGGTCGTGATTAATCAAACCTGATGGACGCTGTACGGTCCCGTGTGGAGGACCTTACGAAGGAACATCTGCTCAGGACGCTCATAGCGTGGTACGGCGATCCATCCAACTGGAAGCCCCCCGCGTTCGGATCGAACATTAGCAAGAGGTCCACCATGGAGCGTGACGGAGGACGGGCCGCCAGGACCGCCGCGTCGACGGATACGGTCGGGAACCTGCTGAAGGCGGTGTGTGACGCCCATGGGATCCACCTCATGGAACTCGGCCGACACGCGGGAGTGTCTGATCCCGAAATGGGCAAGATTGTCCGGGGCTCCCCTCCGGAACTGAAGGATTCGGTCCGGCTGCGGGAGGCCCTGGCCCGAATGATCGAGAGGCGAAATGGCTAGTGAGCGGGAGATGCTCGAGAACCTGCTCGGAGACGAGAGGGTGGAGGGGAACGAGAGGAAGGCCTTTCAGGATATGTTGGATGGCCTCGACCCGGGAAGGAAACTGAGCTTCAAGCAACATAAGTGGGTCCAGGGACGCTGGGAGAGGCTAGACCTAGGGGTCGGTGAGTCGATGAATCTACACAGCTCCGGCAGGGTCCCGGACGCCGACCCGTTCAATCCGAACGCGGTGACGCTCCCGTGGGAGAGGCCGGGTTACGAAAAGCCCCTGAAACCCCCGGGGAGGGAGTGATGGGCATACCAATCACCAGGAGATTCGCCGGCAAGTGGTGCCATCGGACTCGGATATGGTGGCCCAACTCTCTGCTCGCCGACGTAAATGGATCGGTGCACGCCAGCTACCAGATCGAGGGCGGAATGGACTCGCGGCTGGGGGAGTTCCTCAAGGAGGTCCTGGTGCACGGCTCAGATGAGGAAACGCTCGACCACCTGAAGGACTTCACCAAGGTCCTTAAGGCCTCAAGGCATGCCGCGATGGATAGGGCCAACAAATAGGGCGTTCATTGAACGGCGCTGGTGGAGGGACGATGCGAATTCCGAGCATAGAGGATTTCCTGGACGAGGCCCTCGTACAGGCGGTGTCACTGGCCGAGGACACCTACGCGTTTCTGGACAAGTGGAAGGACGGATCCCCCGAACACCTCGGGGACGCCCCTGAGCAACCGGGCCAGCGGAAGGAGGATGGCACCCTGAGAAAGGTCGCGCGCCTCCATATTCCCGCGACTCGATGCTACGTCGACATCCACGAGGAGGAGGTCGCGATGATGGGCAACATAACCGTCAGCGGCTGGAGGGTGAAAATCCTGGACACGGACGGC
>LAZR01000748.1_pt1 | contig 22700 bp, 46 predicted proteins | sample 329461 | NCBI WGS metagenome assembly LAZR01 (sample SAMN03002196, study PRJNA259156) | marine sediment metagenome | biome: sea floor; feature: Hydrothermal impacted sediments; material: marine sediment; isolation source: Loki non-amplified sample from Loki's castle hydrothermal vent sediment ...
AAGCAGATAAGTATATCGCGAAAATGGATGTATATTATAACAAAGAGAGAGCATTAAGCATGATACCAAGCATACAAGCACAGCTTTATGTAATGTGTGGTATGGAAGGATTAGGAATTGGTGGAGCGACACAACCAACAGGATTCTATATTCAGACAGGCACTATCAAATTGCCTTACAACCAGAAAGATATTAGATTTATCGCAAGGGTTCTATCTAAATTGATTAAGATAGCTGGGTTAAAAGAACCATTAAAGTTTAATACCTTTGATTATATAGGAGTATAAATCATGTTAAACCTAAGTAGTAAAATCTTGAGTTTACTGATGCATGAACATAGAGAGATTAAGAAATATTCAAGTGATGAAAAACCATGTGATGAAGAGTGGTCCAACCACATGGTCAGACGCGATGCTTATATTGAAGTGCTAAGTTTAGTGGACCAGTTTCTAGACCAAATCGAATGGAAATATATAGGAGAATGCACATGAAATTGAAATGCCCAAATGGATGCGAAGGAGACATATTAAGAAGAGAGCATTTCCATCTGTCAAAATTCTTCTTGATGCCAAAAATGAGCACCAATGATGGCGTCTATCTTGACAAAATGGATAAGATTTCCGAAGACGAAGGTGCGAAAGCAAAGTTCTTCTGTAGAAAATGCTTAAGTGAAATCAGTTTATCAGATGAAATAAAAGTACTATCATAACAAAAAAAAGGAGAAGTATAAATGGCGCAACAAAGTAGACAAGTAACAAAACCCAAGAAGTCAGTAGAGATTAAAGAGATTAGTTTGCCTATGGAGCCAACTGTTGATTTCAGTTCGGACCAACCAGAGATTATTATAATAGCGGGTTCCCCAAAAGTTGGGAAGACTTTTCTATCAGCAAGTTTCCCAAAAGTATTGATAGCAGATATGGAAGGTGGTTCCAGATTCTTAGAATACCATCCCAATAAAGCCAATATTTATGTACTACAATTGAGTGACCTTGCCGAGGTTCGAGGGCTAATAGTACAATTAGCCAAAGAGAAAGATAACCTTCCTTATGATACTATTGTAGTAGATTCACTTACTACTCTAGAACAATGGATTGAAGAAGAGGTTTCGAAAGATTTGAACTGTGAATTTGGTACAGCAGGTTATGGTGCTGATTATGGCAGCGCTAGAACCAAAATGATGAGAATGATTAATGGTTTCAAGAAAGTTAATAAGAGAATCATTCTTATAGCTCATACTAACATTTCTGCTGAACCAGGTACAGAGATAAAGACTTTGTCTCTAACTGGTAAAGTGAAGAATCTTGTGACAGCAGCAGCAGACGCAGTTGGTTTTATGGGATGGAAGAATGAAGAAAGAATAATATCTTTTGCTAGCACTCAAAAAGACGAAAGTGGTAGCAGGTATCCTCAACTAATTGGCAAGGACATTCCTGCTACTTATCAGGCATTCGCAGAAACAATCGGTGAGATTGAACCCGTGATTTCTGAAAAATTAGAAGGAGAAGATGATAATGAATAAACGTTTGGCATGGGAAGATGTAGAAGATGGATATCCAAAGTTTGAGAAAGGCAAGAAACATCATCGTTTACATTGGCAGAAATGCTTATTTCTAGCTAGTGATAATCAAGACGAAGCATATGCAAAGGTTGAAAAATATGTGTCAATAGAATTACCAAGCATAAAATCAATTCCTGGTTATATACCAATCGAGAAGGAGACAATTAATGACGTTGAAGAAAGCAGTTAAAGAACCATTGCGACTTAGAAATAATGATTTATCTGAACAATATTATGGTATCTACATGGAAGATTATGAAATTCATGATGAGCCCCTTACGATAGTCTCTAACGATTATGAGATAGTACAACATGAAGAAATAATAGACTCACTAGATTTAATGATTAAAAAGATTGACGCTGTGTTAGAACGCGATATAATTACCACTAATGATGGTGCTAGAATGTTTGCAAAATATAACTTGCCAAACGTTATAGAACCAGTAAAACATAATGATGAAGTGAATATGGGAATTTTGGTTACTAATTCCTATGATAAGTCAAGGTCGATTCAGATTAGAATTTATGGAATACGAATAAACTGTATTAATGTACTAAATACTAATTCTCATTTGTCGATGATGAAAACTCGCCATTTTAAATCTTCATTAGACAAGTTCTTTGAGATAAGTGTTCCAACATTTCTTAGTAAAAGCAATATGGAATTTATGTCGAATGTCCGATTGTGGCGAACATATGCAAATGTTCATTCTTTTGTGGACACAGAAACAAAGATAGAAATGTTAGGACAAATCAAAGAGTTGCTTCCAAAGAAAGACTTTGTGCCGATTGAAGCACAACTATCATCAGAGAGAAATCTATGGAATATATACAATATTCTAACGACAATGATGACTCATGAATGGGAGATTGAGAAACAGTTAAGGTTCGCAAACCCAATGAATGATATAATGAATGCGACTCTTGACGCTGTAGCAGAATAAATTCATTGCCTATTGTCGATGAGGTTGAATTGTTAGAGTTGATTAAGGTGGTATTCATTAAATCAACATTGCAATTCAATCTCGTTGATATCAGGAGGTGTAATTATGTATTTCAGCCCAAGTTGTGAATGTGGAACCAAACTAGAAGTGATTGAAAAAGTAGTTATTACAAATTGCTATGCGGTCAATTCAAATGGTAATCTCAAAAAGAAAGCTAATGAATACAGAATCATACAGGAACGTAAATTGAAATGCCCTAATTGCTGGAAAACATATCCGTTGTTAGTGACGACTCCCCCTGATGAATCAGGGGGCTTCTCAGGGAACGCATACGGCAACCCGTTACGTTAGCCCCTGAAGGCTCCGTCCGAGCCCTAAGTTTGATAAAATTATATCACAAAACACGGGGAAAGTCAAGAACAAAAAGGAGTTGTGTCAATTCCCCACCCGCTTAAAAGACGGGTGTCCCCTTGACACAAATACTATGGATAAAAATATGAGACCAAGGAGACCATAATGAATCAACATCAGTTCAAGAAATGGCAAATCAAAGAAGGATTAACTCTTTACAATACTAGGACTCAGTTATTATCAACTACAGATATTCTAGCACATATTATTAGGGACAGAGATCTAGCAGTCTTTATCCTTGATAGTATTGACTTTGACCAATTGAAGAATATCTCTATTCCGGAGATAACTAGCATATTAAACAGCAAGAAAAGCCACTACCTTATCGATGAAAAGATAAATTTAATAGCCGAACAAATTGTTTCAGCTATTGAATTAGGCAGAAAGGTGAACATGAAGACTAGCAATAAGGAAGTTGCACTAGACGACCCAAGAATTGCTGGGGAGTTTCTCCGAAATAAATTTGCAGATATATCAGGTTCTGAAGAACTAATAGGAGCGTTTTTAGATAGCTCATTGAAACTTATCAAATGGGAAATAGTATTTAGAGGCACCATTAGAGCCACAACTGTATCACCTAGAGAAATTTTGGTAAGAGCATTAAAATATAATGCGGAGTCTATCCTTGTGGCACATAATCATCCAGGAGGTGGAAGGGAACCGACAGGAGACGATAGAGGCGTGACCAATATAATAAAGGAAGGATGTAGATATTTGGATATTAGATTTATTGACCATCTGATTATCACTAAAAATAGTTGTTATTCAATCAAGGAGGATCAAGAAATTGAAAATTAAGCCATCAGAAGAACAACTAAGGATATTGAAATCAAATAGCTCTAACATTCTAGTTAGAGCTAAACCTGGGAGCGGTAAGACTAGAGTAGCTTTAGCTTCCGCAATGATGAAGGCGAAGAAAAATGAGAGAAGTTTATTTATTGCTTTCTCAAAGAATGCAGTGGACGAGGTTAAAAAAAGGATTGAAGAGAACAAGAATGGGTATGGCAAGCTAATCCAACCACTTACATTTCACGGATTAAGTTTAAGAATCTATCAACGGTACGATGGAACCTTGAAGCTAAACCTACAAGCAAGCAATAGAATTATCTGGGATTTGATTAAGAAATACGAGAAACAGAAGAATAGCACTTTATCTATATCATATAACTCAATTAAGCATGAATTCTCGAACATGCCTTTCTTGAATCAAGATGAAAAAGAAAACAGTCTCTACTGGGAAATCTACCGAGACTATGTTAATAGGCAAAAAGAGCTTGGTATAATAGATTATTCTAGTTTGCATCCACTCGCGTTAGGGATATTAGAAGATAATAACATTCTGGCAGAAGTCCAGGAGGGATTTGAGCGGATATACATTGATGAAGGTCATGACCTAAATAAGAAGAATATAAACTTGATAATCAAGTTATATAAAGAGAAGTTCTTTGGAGTAATTTCAGAAGAACAGAGCATCTATGGATTTAGACATGCTAAACCCGGTTATCTTTTACAATTTGCTAAGGAGATTAACGCTGAAATATTTGATCTGACCATTAATTTCAGGTCAGGGCAAAAGATAGTTAATCTCTGTAATGACATAATACGAGTAGCAGAAAACTCTTGTGAGTATATCCCCATGAAATCGGGGATGAGCATTGATAATTCAGAAGTTGAAGTACTAGAACCTTTTGAAAATTCTCAAAAGGAAGCTGAGGTAATTGCTTCGATGATTGAACAAGACACAGAAAAGTCTTTTGTGCTATATAGAAATCATTATTATTCAGCAGACTTGGAACGAGAACTAGCATATAAAGAAATTCCATTCTATGTTACAGGCGAGAAAGGTTTCTTCCAAGTAGATGAAGTAAGAGATCTAATAAGCTATATTACTTCAGCATATAAACTAGCACAAAGTAATCATACTAGCGCTATGGAAGCGCTAGTTCCTGTTCTCAATAAACCTTTTAGGTGGTTTCCTAAAAACATGGAAGAACAATTGCTAGATTATTATGAGAAACAAGACAACTTGATACTAGCGCTTCAAGAATTCTATAAAGGCACTAGCAGAAATCAGACTGGTGCTATCAATAGTGCTAGTAAAGAATTAGCTTCTCATTTAATAATACTTTCATCTTTCAGTTCTCCTGTGGATATGATAAAATATATCAGGGCGAATATGAAGTATGATAAATACATTATCAAAACCAAGTTTAATCCTGATAGTGAAGATGATCAAGAACTTCTGTCTACTATTGATAAATTCCAAGAAATAATAGAAAGGTTTGATAGTACAGAAGAATTATTGAAGTGGTGTGAAAGAATTAAACCTGTCAAAGAGCCTGAGAATGCTAAGACTATTCTCATGACCAGTCATGCTAGCAAAGGGAAAGAGATTGAATATGTATATGTTATAGGAAGCAATATGTACCCGTATCAACCGAAGATGAAATATAAAACAAATCTTGATATGGAAGAAGATCGAAGATTATTGTACGTAGCATGTTCTAGAGCTAAACGGAAAACAGTGGTTAGCGCTGTTAATAATCATTCCATATTTCTAAATGAAGGAGAGAATAATTATGAACTTAAATCAAGCATCCAAAGTATTGAACAAAGTATTGAATAAGCATGTGGTACTTTGTCCCTGCCACGATGATAATTGCGGTGATTGCAAAGAAATGGCGGAAGCTAGGCTAGTTATTGATAATATGCTAAATAGCATTAATAATTCAAGGGAGCAAGATGGCAACGAAATGAATTTATGTAAAGCATTCCAAGTTCTAAATAATAATATACCAGCTTGCCCCACCACCATTGAGTGCGATAGATGCGTGGAAATTAATCAAGCGCGAGAAGTAATAAATGATATGCTAGTTAGCATGAGGAACATGATGAAGCATGTTGCACCAAGAGACCTTGAGATGGAATCTTGTAGGGAAATAAGTCTAGGGCTGAAAGAGAGAGTGTATAATACAATAGGAGAATATGATAATGAATCCAATGATTAAAGAAAGAATAGAAACTCATAACAAGCATCTGATACAGGCTATGGATGAGATGAATAAAGCGTTTACTTATTATAAGCAGACCAAGAAATTTGATTTTAGCCATTTAATTGGTTTGGCTAGACTATTGACAGAAAACGTAATAATCTTAGATGAATACCAGAGATTAGAATATAGTTGTATAGAAAGGGATGAGGCAAATGAATCCTGAAATAATAATAGTTGAATTTAGTAAAGATGGTAAACCCTTCACTGTAGTTACTAAAAGTGAACATGGTGCTGGTTATGACATTTATGATTTTGAATGGAGTAAACAAAGTAATTGTTTATTATATCATCAAAGTGGTGGGGGTTCATGGCCTTATGGAATCACGGCAAAGGAATATTGGGTGAAAGCAGAAGCTCTGCCATCATTGGTGATAAATAAAATAAGAGCAAAACAAAGAGTTGACTTTGACCCAACAGATTTATTCAACGATAATTGGGGAGTAAGCGCTCAATGGTGTAGCATATGTGAAGACTTTGCGCCAACAGAAGAAGTGTGTAAGCACTTATGGTGGGATGGAGAAGTAGGGCTATGGCTAGAAATAAGAGCTTGTTGTAAGCAATTCGAAGATGAATATATCAGCATCTTTGGGCTCTATGATTTCGATGAAGAAAAAAGGATATTTTATCGCACAAAAGATGAAGATGAAGTAGCTCTATATAAATGTCCTTATTGTGGGAAAATGCCAACGATAACAGAGGAGCCATAATGAGCCAACTTATCAAGGAGCTTATACACCTTGCCAAACAGTCTATGAACTTAACTGAAGCAATAGAGAAGTTAAAAGAAATGGATCTAGCAGAAACATATGATTTACATTGGCTGCAACGTCATGATGGACAGGGCTATGATCCAAAAGATGATGAATTTAATTATTGCTACAAGTGTGCAAAGAAAATCTATGATTTCTTGATAGGTGTAGGAGAAAAACCTGTAGCACGGTATTTAGATATACCTGATTGGACAGGGTGTACAGAAAAGAACACAGAAATAAAAACAGATTGGGGGAACTGGGGATATGATAGTGTCCAATTCTGTCATCTCTGTAGTTGTATTCTTGATGTTCCATTAACTGATGCTGAAGAGGAAATAAGACACTTTGAATCCACAGAATCCATCAAGAATCCAGAAGAATATAGAAGGCTATTCCTTAATATGCTAGAAACAATTGTATACGTTGAGGAAGGAAACTTCCCAAATGAATTTCACACAGATGATGAAATTAAAGAAGCAAAAGAGTTATACAATAGGGCGATGGATTTATTACCTAAGTTAAAAGGAACTAATCTTGCTAGTTCTTAAGGTGGCGGAGATAAATAATGATAGTGAAAACAAGTAACATTAGCTACAAGGGGGCAAATGCTTTAGATATTACCGTCAAAAGTGGTGATAAAACATTTGCCCCTACTTGGGATATGGTTTATTATTTAAAAGAAGGAAGATTGAGTTGGGAGCAATACGAAGAAATGTATCAATACAGAATGCGAGATAGTTATAAGAATAACAGAGAGAGATGGGAAGAGATACTAGCTATGGATGAAGTAGTGCTAGTATGTTATTGCAAGGACGACAAGAATTGTCATCGTGGATTATTAAAAGAATATCTTATTAAATGTGGCGCAGAAGATGGAGGTGAAATGTAAATGTTTTGGACTCTAAAAAATAATGACAAGAAATGGCTAGAAGAAGAAAACTTAAGAGTTCATAGTGGATATGATACAATTAAAGAAGCAGAAAAAGAAATGAGACAAATATGGGATGAATGCAATCCATACATAAGCAAATTTATGGTTATCGTATCAAAAGAAGGTGTAACACAAGATATACCAGAAGGAAAGTATTGGTATGAACAAAGGCACTGTATCTTGGTTAATGATCCAGATATAGAAATGGAGACTACAATGAATCATTATGAAGGCTTATGATAATTTAAAGGCGCCTATCATCAACGTAAAGGCGGTTGAAATAGTAATTCAATACACCTCCTAAAAATATCATTTCAATAGCCTTCACGTTGATGCAATACTTATTAGAACAGGAGAAGGTGAGCCAATGATGAGCAATTTACTTAAACTGACTTGTGACACTTGCAATGAAACAGTTATTCCAGTAGAAGGTATAACATCTATATTAAGTCGAGGTTACTTGTGGCATACTAAATGCTGTGATTTTGATTTTGAAGATGGCAAACCAATAGTAGCATTTCTATCTAAAGGTAAATTGATACCCAACACTATTTTGCATCAAGAGACAAATAATGAATAAGGAAGTGATATAATTGGATAGAAAACAGACCAAGAAACTATGTCCAGTATGTCTTCATTATGGAAGATTCCCCAAAAATCTATGCCATTATTGTGGTATCGATGAAGGAATAATGCATATCAAACTGAGTGAACCAATAGAATTAAAGTGTGGAGGCAAGGAGCGCATGTTTCCAATAGATACATTTAAAATATCAAGGATGGGAGTGTTTGGAAAAATACACACTATTTGTATTGAGTGCAAAAAACAAGGTGAGCATTGTCATAAGATACTATGTTATAATATATTGATTCACAATAACAAGGAAAAGATTTTGAAGCACACAACTTTTTCTAATTAAACTAGCAGGAACAATTATTGTTATGATAATTTATGTCCTTATCACAAAATAAAAAGGAGAATCTAAATGGTAGAGGTAACTAAAGATCCAGAGATATACTCGATGTTGATAAAGGGTTTTGTAAGGCAACTACGACAAGCAGAGTACCTTGTAGAAACACTCGCTATCTGTGGTATTATAAGCGACTATGTTGAAAAATGGGCATTGGCAATGAAACTAAAATCAGAGATGGGCTTGACAGAGACAAAGTGAATTTAGTGAAAATAATGCTTGACATATTAACATATATATGTTATCATTTAAGTATGAAAACGAAAGGAATAAAACGAACATATTATATAACAGAAGAATTAGAAGATGGTATTAGAACATTAGCTTATCTGCGAAAGACAACACTTAGTGATGTTGTACGTGAGGCATTAAGATGGTTTCTTAAAGCACAAGAAGAAGAATTATCAGAAATGTCAGAAGTAAAGTTATTGAGGCGCGATGGTACACATCTTTTAGTAGGAGGTATAGAGAATGAGTAATGTAAAATGTTTAATAGAAGGTAGACAAACAAGAATGGGTGCATTAACCCAAGTCAAAGATAATCCTAACATAACGATAGATATAGTATCAGAATCCAAAACAGGTAATCATTGGACTGAACTTGTTTCGGGCAAAGATGGTACTCAATTTGAAGTTATAGATATAAGTAATTCAGGAAAACACAATTGTTTTATAGCTACATTAGATAATAAAGAAATCGACAACCATCACAGGGTATTCTCACAAAATATCCCATGTGAAATTTGTCAGGTGAATTGATGAGAAAGGAATGAGAGAATGTTCAAGAAACCAAATGTAGCCCCAACGCTCCAAGCATTTGATAATGGACTCATGGTAGCAGGTGATAATGGATTCATGGTAGGTCCAATAGAATATGAGACACAAGTTGTAAATGAGTTTACACACAATAACAGAAAATGTGTTGTAGTCAGAATCCAACTACCTGGCGTGTCAACATACCATAATGGATATGTTGAATGCAATGAAGATTTTTATGGTGATATAATTGGAGGTGAGGAAATAACCTACCAAGGTCCAATTGATGATGATGGTAATTGTTATATTGGATTTGATACCTGTCACTACTATAATCTAACACGTCCAGAAACACAAACTGCTGGATATGTGAAATCAAGATGTCAAGAAATAGCATATCAGCTAGGGAAGTTGTTACAGAATAATCAAAATAATGATTGACAATTAGAACATTATATTGATAGAACAGAAATATGAGAATGTGATAGAACAAAAGAGCATAGCACAAGGATTGAAAGGGTTGAGATGATTAAGGAAACTAAAGTGTCAAGATTGCTTCTGAACGAACCACCTTTAATTGTACTGCCACAATTAGCAATAAAGATAGGGCTAAACGAAGCAATTGCTCTACAACAGGTACACTACTGGATAAAAGGATATGAGATAGCGAAATCTGAAAGGCACTATCAAAGGGGTAGGTATTGGGTCTTCAACTCATATAATCAGTGGAAAACTGACAATTTTCCATTTTGGTCCGAAGCGACAATTAGGAGGACATTTAGTGAACTTGAGAAAAAGAAACTGATTTTAACTGGAACCTTCAGCAAAGATAATCGAGATAAAACAAAGTGGTATACTATTGATTATGACGAAGTATTGATATTGGAACAAAAACGTGTTAAGCAAAACCCGCAAACTCAATCACAATCAAGTGACAGTCCATCTGCTCAAATTGAGCAGTCCATCTGCTCAGATTGCACAGACCATCTGTCCAAATTGAGCAGTCCCAATAATGCAATGGAACATCATGCAACCCCAGACGTAGCCAATGCTTCAAGAGATGGCGCAAATATTGCGTCTTCAGAGACTACTTCAGAGACTACTTCAGAGATAAAATCATTAGTTCCTGTTTCTTCTAAAGTTAATTCACTAGATACACTAGATAGAGAATCTAAAAAAAATGATAATGATAATATTGAAGAAGAGATTTTTGGAAGTGACTTCAAAACAATTAATAACCCAGGTTCTCAACAAGATGCTGATAGTGAACCAGTAAAAGATAAAGAACAAACCCCGCCAAAAGAGATTGGAAATGAATATTTTCTCTCCATAGAAGAATGCTTGAGCAAAAAAACAGATATTCATGTTCCGCTCGCCTACAAGAATTTTGCCATTGTTAAGAAAATGTTTGAAGGTGGTGTGCCACTTGAGTTAGTTGTGAAAACAATTATTGAAGTTATGAGTAGAGCCAAAGGGAACAAGATAGTGTCTTTCAAATATTTTGAGGATGCAATATGGGAGAATTTTAATCGCAAGAAATCAAACAAAAACACAAGTCAAATGACCGACCATATGTTAGAACAAAGAAAACTAGCGAGAGGAGCAAAATGATGGCTGATTTTCACTACAATCAAAGAGCAGAAATGACTGTTATAGGTTCTATGTTAGAGGATAATAAAGTAATCCCATTGTGTATAGAAAAGCTAACCTCACAAAGTTTCTTCTTCAATCCTCACCAAATAGTTTTTGATGCCTGCACAAAACTAAACCACGAAAATAAACCTATAGATCCAGTGACCCTTTCAAGTACCTTAGAAGAAGGGGAATTAAACAGAATAGGTGGAATAGATTATCTATTTGATCTTCAAGGTAGAATTCCAACAACAGCTAATATAGAACATTATATTGATTTAGTCTTAGATTCACATATCAGAAGACAACTAGATATTGGTGCTAAACAAATAATCCAATTAACCCAAGAAGGATTAAGTATAGACGAAACATTGATAAATTCTCAAGAACTCATCTTAACTATTGGTTCTGATGTCATGGCGAATGAACAATTGTCAATATCAGATCAAGTAAATAATGCTTATGAGCACTTGTTAAAAATAGAAAAGGGAGAATATGTTGAAATCTCAACTGGTTACGACAAGCTAGATTTACTATCAGATGGATTTCATAGACAGGAATTTGCCATAGTTGCTGGATTAAGTAGCGTTGGTAAATCAGCTTTTATGCATAACATTATATATGATATTGCAATCAATAATAATTGTCCCGTGGTGTTATTCTGCTACGAAAGCAATCATGTACAAGTCATAAAAAGGATGGTATCAGCACAATCTGGAGTCGATATTCAAGCAAATACTAAGATGGCTGTATCTGAAGACGTAATGAACATATTGGCAAAGATAAAGCATTCTAATTTAATTATCGAAGATGTATGCCCAAGAAGCGTTGAATATGCTGTGGCTCATTGTAGAAGGCTCAAATTAGAATACCCTGATTTGACATTGGCGGTGTTTGACCATATCCATTTAATGACAGCGGATGTAGGTGGATATAGTAATTATGAACGTGAAGTGAGCAAGATTTCAGCGACACTAAAAGACCTAGCCAAATCACTCAATATTGCAGTGGTAGGTATATGTCAAATGTCGCGTGCTTCGATCCGAAGGGCAGATACTAGACCAATGCTGGATGACCTTAGAGCATCTGGATCTTTAGAACAAGACTCAGATTTGGTGATGTTTATATACAGAGAAGATTATTATGATTCATTCACAATTTCCCCAGTTTCAGCAACAGAACTTATAGTAAGAAAGAATCGCAATGGCCCTATAGGAACGATTAACTTTGAATACAATAGAGCGCTATCACTATTCACGGAGACAAACATATGAAAAGGTTACCATTCTCACTAATCGAAATCTGCCAATCATTAACCAATGAAGGTGAATGGCAAACAGCAAAACTTCAACTAGCAGGTAATAGATTTGCCAGATTATTCATTGCTAATACAGGCAATGCTTATAGCATGGCTATCAGAGTTTATGACAAGAATGACAAAGTAATAGAAAATCCTATACTAACATTAGATGTTCTCAGAGAAAAGTTAGATGGAGAACGAATAGAGAGTCTAGATAAAGACACACTATATATAGTTAAGAGGCACAATCGAGATTGTTTAGCTTATGAAGAAAAAGCCAAGCTTGATGATATGATTTATGATATAATTGATAACACACAAAAACAAAAGGGAGAATTATGAACATATGGGTAGTAGAAACATTTGAGAAAGAAGAGTGGATGCCAGCGCTTCAAGATTGGAATGGATTGTCGGGAACTTGGCGAACAAGAAAGTACGCAGAAGACGCTATGAAAGAGATGAAATCATGTCAGCCAATAAAGTATTACGATATCAAGTATCGAGTTGCAGAATATATTAGAAAAGATTGACGAAGTAGCGTAAAATTTGTGATATAATTTATAGGTACCGCGCCTAAAAACCTCGCCTTTCAAGACGGGGATGTGAGGCGTTTGCCACCAAAGCCCACCAGCTTGTGGCAAACACAAACTAATAGGGCGGGGGCACCGCCTTCAGGGATAGGGTAGCACTAGCGCCCTAAGTGAACTGAGAAGCCCCTTGATAAATCAAGGAGAGCTGTCACCTAAACCATCATTGAATAAGGAGAACAAAGAATGAATGTATACAAATGCATAGCCGAAGATTGTTACCAGGAAAAATACAATAGTTTCTCAGAAGATTGTTTTGAACTAGTAATAGCAGAAACAAGAGGAAAAGCGAAATCATTAGCTCACTCTTATTTAAAAAAGATGGGTGGTTTAGCATATTATGGAGAATTTACTGACTGGAGAGTTATGCTAGAAGCTAAGAATATCAATTATAAAGAAGAAGGAATACCTGAAAATGATTCTCCTATTTGGTGGATTGGACTAAATCTAAGAGAAATAATGCAAATGTTTATTGAAGATACATTATATGATGCTGAAACATCTTTGAAATATCTAGATGAACATTTGGAAATTCTCAATCAATTAGAAATGATCACCGGATAAGCATCAAGGTAATCAATTTGATGCCTAATAACTCAGTGGTGTGATTTCATGGCCATCTGATACTATTATAGTCAGGTGGTCATATAAATTCAATGGAATTGACATATGGAAGGAGATGAACTTAATGAGTTATTATAATGAGCTTGAAATAGTTGCAATAGAATTAGATAATTCAGGGCAGAATCCTAGAGTGGTATATACCCATAAGGAAGGCAGATATACTGAGTGGGAATTCGAGTATAGTAAGAAACATGATTGGTATTATTATTATTGCATAGGTGACCATCCTATTTGTTACTATATTCATAAAGAGCCTATACTGTTTGATAGCACGAAATATTGGGTAAGTAACAAATTAGACATTCCAGTCATCGAAAAAGGGGATTGTGAAAAGATAGAAATATTATCATTTAGCATTGATAAACTTTTCCCCAAAAAAGCAGAAATAGATTCACCACCCGATTGGTGCAAGATCTGCAAGGACTGGTTTCCTTGGGACAATTATTGCGAGCATCTATGGTGGGATGACAATGAAGGTTGTGCAATTCAATTGTAACGAATAGGTGCCTAATAGCTTCGTGGCTTGAAATCTATGACCATCTGATACATATTATAGTCAGATGGTCATGAAATCCAATGTGGAGGGCAATAGCTAATGAAATGTGTTTTATGCAAGGAAATATCTGACAGATTAAATGAATTAGAAGAATTACATGGAGAAGAATTCTGCACACAATTTAAAAAGACATTGTCGCATCCCTGTGAACCTGAGAACACAAATACTATGGAAGAATTATTAGATTACAAAAGAGCTTACTTTGAGGCAGGTTGGCTTGATGCTATAGAAGAAATGCAGAAACTATCAGCACGTTTCAAGATAACAGAACAAACATTAAATACGCTAGAATCAGAAGATGTGTTCCTAGGCTTACGCTACTTCACATCAGAGATGCAGAATAATAATATTTTGCAACAATTACAAAGTCTTCTAAATAAAGAAGTTTTAGGTGAAGCAAACTTCATAGATATGCTTAAAAAAACAATAGGCGATAAACACACAGCTATGTTTAAAAAAATCATATTGAAGCATTCGCAAATCTTGAAGGAAACTATAGATGCCACTCAATAAACAGAAACCAGAAAGCGATATGTATAATTGGATTAGCCATAGTTTCACGCCAATTCGTGGACGATGTCCATACAAATGCAAATATTGCTACGCTAAACACTTCACTCAAAAAGCATTACATCTTGACCAGAAAGACCTTAAATTAGATTTATACAAAGATAGTACTCCAGATAAAAGAAATGTCATATTTGTATGTAGCACTATTGATATGTTTCATCCTGACGTGCCAATTGAATGGATAGAAGAAGTGCTGAGACATTGTAATGAATTCCCTGATAATAAATATTTGTTGCAGACAAAAAGTCCACATAGATATTGGCATTTCACACATCTTTTCACTAAACACTATGCTTTATGCACTACAATTGAAACTAATAGAGATACTTCTAGTATATCACTTGCACCACCTACATGCAGGAGAGTAGTACAGATGGCGGTGCTTTCTAATAAAGGTTACAATGTTTCAATTACTATTGAGCCAATCATCCAATTTGACTTAGAGATTATGGTTGAATGGATGAAAGAAATTAAACCATTATGGATTAACATTGGCGCTGATTCTAAAGGTCATAATCTAGATGAACCATCATGGGATAAAGTGGAAGCGCTTATCTCAGAATTAAAGAAGTTTACTAGAGTTGTAATCAAGAATAATTTAGGGAGATTGAGGAAGTCAATCACCCCCACTGAATCATAGATTCAGAAGGGGCTTGTTGAAATAATACGCTCTACTAAACAAGCCCGGTTGACCAGTCTTAGTCCTTGAGCTGATGGCAAGGCATTGATGGGTCTACGTTAGATGCAAATATATAGGTACTATCGGGTGCTTCACCAGCCTGGTACTCTACGGTATATGGTTAAAAGAACTTCTGGGGTATGGGACAGTGCTGTATACACAAAACTGCATCATAACATTGACGAGGTGATACCGTTCGGGTTTGCCAGCCTAAGAACGTGTACCCGGGAAACCGGTGAACGGCCCAGGGGAGCCAGCCTAACGGCAAATTCCCCTACCATTCTATAATAGGAGGACGGCATTCCTCCCCTCCTGATTGTTCCAATCAGAAGGGGTATCCTGCCGTAAAATGATGAATCTTTTAACTCAAAAAGAACGTGTACAAAAATGGCATACAGAACTTGATAATGAGATATTGCGTTTAATGAGTAATAATCCCACAATTTGCCATGCACATAGTGCTAGCATTATGGAAGGCGAGATTGATGAAGTCCTTTTTTTAAAACGTGCAGTGGTTTTATTGGCTAAAGATAATGAGATTAAAACAAAACACTTTATGGAAGTGCTTCGCAAAAAGGAGTTAGAATTAATATGAAATGCAAGCAATGTGTAGCAAATAAGAAAGCGCTTAGTGTGATTAAACAGAAGTGTGAGGATTTAACTCAACAAGTGCTTGATGAGACTAGAGACCCATTAGATAGAGCTAAGTCAGCAACGCAATCTGTTCTGTATGTTGAATGGCTTGCTAGTAATATTGAGGTTACAAGAGATTATGATTATGAGAAAAGTACGTCAAGTGTCAAGTGTTAAATGAAGTTTGGTGAGATAAAAAAAAGAGAAGTAAAGAGAATAACGACTGATGCTGAATTTCATGATGGTTATAAATAGGCAAGGAGAAATTAAATGAATCCAAAAGATTGGAAGGTTAAAGAATTTCAGACTTACTTTGGTACCCAAGATAAATTCAGGGATAATTTAATCACACTAGCTACTGGTAAATATTCCATAGATATAATTAAATTTGATGAATGGTTGAAGGAAGAACACGGATATAATGAAACTGTGGATGGTTCTATGGAAGATTTTATAAAAGTCTCCTTTGGACAAGAAGCAGTGGAATTTATTGTTTCCTTGCTTTAAAAAGGAGAAAATGTATCTCATGGAAAGATTGTTTAATAATGATTATAGTTTAACAGAAGTTGGCAAATGGTTAGATATAGGTTTCAGCAAATATTTGGAAAAGATATTCACTGAATATTCTGAATATTCAATAAGAGAACTATCTCATTTGCTAACTCTAGCAGTACAACTAATAGAATGCGAGTTTATTCTGCGCGATAGAGATAGAGAATGTGAACTTATTTCACACAGGGGAGATAAAGAAAATGTTAGTTGATAAAAATGGAAAGTCCATAGATTTAAGAAATGTGGGAATTCGAGATAAGAAACACTTATGTAGATATTTGAGAAACAATGCCAATTTTTTCGAGCAGGATGATGATGAAAAGTTTCAAAGAAGGTTACATGCTATGAATTTAACTTTGCAGGCGTATGAAAAAAGGGCTGAAGGAGACAAACTATGTGGTTAGCTGGCACTCAAAAACCATTCACACAGGAACAAATTGATTCAATTGATAAGAATAAGTTTTGTAGATATGAGGCATTCAGAAGAACAGGTGTCGCAAATATGTTTGACATCAAGACAGTGCAAGCATTTACACTTCTACCAAATGTTGACATCCATCTTATCATTTGTCATTATGATGAATTATCCAAGTTATACCATGATGAAGAGTTTATCAATCATTATAAAGAATGTTTCGATGATAAGACATCAAGGATACAAGATATTTTTTTGGAAAGTATATAGTCAAAGCAAGTTGAATATATATTAATAAACAACATATACCTCATGCTAGTGGAGCGTAATGATGATGATACCACCTCAAGAGATAAACAGATTGGAATATTTAGCAAATATGTTTAATATGTATGATTATCCGGAAGTAGCACATGTAGTAACTATTATCAAGCAGGGTTTAGATGCTAGCCTTCTTGATTATGATATTAAACAATCAATCATAGCGACTAAGAACATAGCATCCAAGAAGGATATTCCAACAATAGAAATTTGCGATACCTGAGATGAATAAACTAGCAAGTTTGCTAGTGAAGGAGCTTATCAATGAAACCAATGAAGATGTGGGCTTGGTGGGATAATGAACGCGAGAAATTCGCACACATTTATGATAGCCAAAAGAAAGTAGAGATGTGTTTTCCATATGGGAGCCAACACGAAATAAAGAAAGGTAAGGGAAAACTAGTAGAAGTGATAGTGGTAGCAGCAAAATAGATTCGTAGTATACCATTACTTGACCTTGGTAGATTGAAATACTAATTTATCAAGGTCAACCAAACGATTAGTTAAGGAGATTTAATATGAAATTGAATCGGGAGATAAAAAAGATGAATGGAAGCAATGCTTTCGAAAATGATGATGATTTTTATGTAGAATACGATGATGAATATGAATGGCACGGAGTGTTTGGCAATCAAACTGGTTTCTGCTACTTTGCATCCTATGATTTTGACAGAGCAGAAATTGAGTGCAGGGATCTAATTAGAATGAAAGAATCAGCAGTCAGAAGAAGAAAAGTAAAATAATACTTAATTGGTGAAAGAGAGAAATAATGATGATGATTTTTAAGAAACCTGACATATTGTCTACAATAGATGATAAGTTCTTTGATATCGCGAAAGTCATATCAATAACTTATCAAGACACCAAACCTTGGATATTAGACAAACACTACGCTAACAGAATGCCTAATGTGAAATACAGTTTTGGACTTTTGTTCAAATCACAAATAATAGGTATCTGCACATTTGGTATTCCAGGTTCTCCGTTTTTATGCAAAGGTATCTGTGGTATTGAATATAAAGATAATGTGTTGGAATTAAACCGACTTGTGATCAACGATGGTGTTCCCCGTAACTCGGCAAGTTTTCTTGTGGCAAACAGTATCAAGCAACTTCCACCTAAAAGTATACTTGTATCTTACGCTGACACCAAAATGGGTCATATTGGATATGTTTACCAAGCAACCAATTGGATATACACTGGTTGCACTAAAGAAAGAACTGATATATATGCTGGCGATGGTAAGCATTCGAGGCATCACCTTGGTGATAAATCAAACAGGCAACAGCGAAGTGCTAAACATAGGTATGTTTATTTTCATAAATGCCCTAAAGAGATTAAGAATAACTTGCGTTATCCTGTTTTATCATATCCGAAAGGTGAAACACGTAGATATAAAACTCCAAAAATAGCAACCCAACAAATGTTGTTTTAGTGTTTAATCATTAGAGCAAAAATAATACTTGACAATTGATTGTTTTATGTGTTATAATATAAATATACATTTTCAAATCATTTAGGTCTCCTTTCATTTTGACCGATAATATCTCCTATGGATTAGCTATCCTTTAGGTCTCTGAATAAGACGGGTTCAAGATTTTCCTACCAAAGTCTTCTTTGCCGCCTATCTTATTCAGAACCAGGAGAGAAAAGGCAAAGAGGCATGAACAAACCAAACAAAAATAATTCAATACATGAACAATCGATACCAGATACGTGTGTCTTGGTCACAGACTATCCTGCAATATCCGAGCAAGCGCTTCTAAATAAGCATGCCAGATATTATGATGTGTGGCTCATTCTAAGAGAAACATATAAGCATCAAGGCAACTGTAGTAAGGCTCAAGCGGCTAGCTTAATTGCTTCTCAATTTAACATCAGAAAATGGTCTGCTTATAGGATAATTCGTGAAGGCGATGGAATATTCTGGAATCTTAATCCTAAAAATGGAGAAGTTAAATCACACATCTGGATTGTGAGCATTGAGAAAGTCTGCCGTAGATACAATATTGATAAGTGCAGACAGAGTGTTGTTATTGATTTGCGCGGAAGAGAAAGCGTTCAAGAACGTAGAGCGGGTATCTATGAAGCGGCTATTGTTAAACAACCTACAAGTAAAGCAATCCCAGTATCCAGAGACAACATAACAAAAAGAACTGGCGTTTCAAGGTCAACTCAACTGAATTATGAAAAGAAATGGAAAGCAGAAAAGCAATATAATTATATGGTTTGCTGTGAGCTTGATGGTCTGACAGAAGAACAACAATATTCTCGTATATTAGATTTTACAGATAACATACATGGAGAATATCAAGTCAGAGAAATTCATGGTAGGAAGTTACTGATCAAACAAATTCCGAACATGTATATAGACCCTATGTTTGAATGGGGCGAAAAATCTGCATTAAACAGACTGAACAAAACTCTTCGAAATCCTAACGACAAGATAGCGATAGGGAAATCGCAAGAAAGGGTTCATCCTTATGTAGATAGCACATACCAAACAATCTTTAAGAATCTAAATCTATGGTCGGGGAAAGTAACCTTGAATTACAAGATAAATCATTTTTCATAAAACAAAAAAATGTCTTATCTCATATCCATCATAGGATAGGATACAGGTAATGGAAGCAAAAGGTTGGAATAGTCTTAGTATTGTAATAGTATTATTAGTTATCGTCATCTTTGTTTATTAGGGAGAAGTTGTAATGCTAGATAGAATAGATTATATTAGTAAGAATGAAGCTATTTCGTTGGTTCAAAAATATCATTATTCTAAAGTTATGCCAAGAATTACTAAGTATTGCATTGGTGGATTCAAGAATAATGAATTAGTTGCGATATGCACTTTAGGTTATGGAGTTCGTCCATTACATACAATTAGGAAATGTTTTCCTGATTTAACATCAAAAGATTATTTAGAGATTGGTAAACTATGTGTGACTGACGCTATGCCTAAAAATACTGAAAGTTATTTCATTGCTAGAATAGTTAAGCTAATAAAACAGACTTTACCTGAAATCAAACTATTATATTCTTGGTCAGATGGTATAATTGGTAAGCCTGGATATGTTTATCAAGCTAGTAATTTCTATTACGGTGGATTCATTTGGACTGAAATGTATATAGATAGCAAAGGCAATAGAGTGCATCCGCGTACTCTTCAAGGTATCTCTGATGGTGAGAAATCTAATGGCAACAAATTCAAATCTCGCAGTTATGAAGTTACAACTCAAATGGGTTACACCAAATATTTTGGATTGCAATTTCGTTATCTATATCCATTATGCCATAAACAAGAATGGAGAAAGTTACAAGAAACATCACCATTTGAATGGAATAGAAATAGTTATCCTAAAGATAAAGATTGTTTGTGGAAGAAACAAGTAGCCAAAGGAGAGCATGAATCTTGTGGATTGCCTCCATTCAAACATACCAATTATGTTAAGGATACAAACAAACAATTACAGTTGTTCAATTGAAAAAGGAGATACAATTGATTCTTCAAGACTTGAAATCAAAGAATCTTATTCATCCACCTAAGTTCTTAGTTGGTAATACTCAATACTTAACTAGAATGGGAAGTGAAGCTTATGGTGTAAGCATTGATAATTCAGATATAGATATGTATGGGTTTACTATTCCACCTAAAGAACTAGTATTCCCACATTTAGATGGAGAAATTCTAGGATTTGGTAAACATAAGAAAAGGTTTGACCAATTTCAAGCCCATCATATTGAATTCAAAGAAAAACAATATGATTTTTCTATCTATTCCATTATTAAATACTTCCAACTCTGTATGGAGAATAATCCTAATATGATTGATAGTTTATTCACACCATTTAATTGTGTAACATATATTACTAGCATTGGACAGATAGTGAGAGAAGACAGGAAACTCTTTCTGCATAAAGGTTGCTGGGCGAAGTTCAAAGGTTATTCATATTCAGAATTACATAAAATGCGGAGCAAGACGAGAGAAAGTTCAACAAGAAAAGAATCAATTGCTAAGTATGGTTACGACCTCAAGGGTGCTTATAACATAGTCAGATTGCTATCAGAAGTTGAAATGATTTTAGAAGAAGGAGATTTGGATTTACAAAGAAACAGAGAACAATTAAAGTCAATTCGGAGAGGTGAATGGACAGAAAAAGATGTAGTTGATTATTTCAGCAGAAAAGAAATTGAATTAGAAACTCTATATCAGAATTCTAGTCTACCATATTCACCTGATGAGCATGCTATTAAACAATTGTTATTGAATTGCCTAGAACAGCATTATGGTAGCATTGACATGATAGTTGTAGCTGATAAATATGAATCTGCCATTAAGGAAATAGGGGAAATTTGTAGCAAGGTTACAAAAAAAGGAGTGAGAACATCATAATGATGCGTTATCAAACAGTAAATGATTCTGTACTAGAAAATGCGTGGTTAATACTCAGGGAATGTAACGGAGAGAGCTGTTCAAGAGATGAATCTGTTGCGTCCTTAGTAGAACATATGGTAATAGATAAACGATTTGCTCATGACATTATTCATAAAGGACGATATGGTTTTTGGCACATAGCATTAAATGAAAATAACGATGAGAGAATCTATATTCATAGTAAAGGGTTGCATATATACTAGGAGAAACCTAGCCGATGAATAAATGGTATGGATTAACAGCAGATGGTAGCACAATTCCATTAGAGAAAGAATGTGAATGTATTATCCATGATGAACCACACTGGATACACATGGATAGATTGAAGCACGAACTAAATAAAAAATATTATGATAAACCAACAACTCTAAATCTTAAAGCATTGGCAATTTTAGAAGCATCAAGATTAAAAGAAAAGGAATATCATTTTAAGAGACTAAATATAATTGAAATTGAGGAGCATCCATTAAATGAGCAGAGATTATGAGAAACATTACAGAGAATTATCAGATAAATTGAATAGAGACAGAGAAAAGGATATGCAAGCATTATCGAAATGGTATCTAAGCACTAAGTCATTAGACTTAACATCTGAAGAACATTTAGAATTAATGGAACTATTAGGATTTGAAAGAATCATCTGATGAATTCAGTTTAAGCAGATTACATTATGGAAATGAGTGTGAAGTTTAATAGTTGGTTCAAAACTAGAGTAACATTCTTAGAGGGAGTTTTGAAGGCATTCTTAACAGAATACTACATAGAACAGCCTATATTATAAAAAGAATCTAGGAGACACTGAATGATAAGACCAGAAATTATTATTATGCAAATAAACAATAATTTTGATACCTACATATACAATGGATACAATCAATGTAGCCATACATCCTTACATTATGCTCAAGCAATGTTTAATCTAGCTCAAAAGATAGAGCATATGCTAGATGAGTTTGATATTAAAGATTGGCAATTTGAACTTAAGCACTTACAGGATTATTTGGAGGTACATCATGGGTAAAA
>LAZR01000749.1_pt1 | contig 22682 bp, 35 predicted proteins | sample 329461 | NCBI WGS metagenome assembly LAZR01 (sample SAMN03002196, study PRJNA259156) | marine sediment metagenome | biome: sea floor; feature: Hydrothermal impacted sediments; material: marine sediment; isolation source: Loki non-amplified sample from Loki's castle hydrothermal vent sediment ...
GGAGGGACAACCTCGATCCTGTAGCGGTGGGCACCTATCTGGATTGAATCTGGTAACAATTGGGAACCTCCTATAAAGAAAAAAGGCTGCCAGTCTAATTAGAGCTAGCAGCCCAATGAAAAATTGAAATTGACTTTACTCAGTGGGAGTTGTTGCCAGTAATCTATCCAGTTTCTTCTCAATTTGTTCAAGTCGGTACAGGATAAGGCTTTGATCCTTAACATATGGCGACTCCTGAGCGATCATCTTCGAGACAGTATCCTTTGTGGGGAGGGTTGCCCCTAGAGTGGCGATCAACACTAGAAGGGAGAACACGCATCCTACTAGTGTTGCCAAAAGTTTACCCTTCCAGTCCTTCATTACTAACCCTATTTTGGGAGACTTTGCCCAAAGGACTTACCAGGTCCAGACAACCAATACTACGGCCCCCAGTGTGTCTTCTTTTTACTGGTAGAACTTACAGGGAGAAATTCCAAGTTGGATACAATATATGAACTTGGAACGGCCCCTGTTGCTCCAGGATTAACCATACCATACGCATACTGGAAAGCCAAGCCTGGAGTTGCAGCAAGAGTTTCTGTTCCAAGAAGAGTGGTTCGACCGGCGTCAGTGTACACAGACAACGTATACAGGTTACTCGCATCTCGTTCTAGTGTCAAGTAGTACTGCGTATTCTCGCTGATCGATGTATTAATTGAACTAGTGGTCTCACCTCCCCCCGATGTCTCCTTGAGGAAGATATTGTTAGCACCACCACTGGTCTCGGACATCTGGACCAAAATAGCATCAGCAGCCGCTATTACGTGACTTTTGTGGGTCCCTACAATGGACCCCAACATATGGGGTCCCTGTAGTGACTGGGACGAAGATGCTGTAATCTTATAATCGAAATTGTGTTTAAAGGGGCCACTGAAGAACCCAGCACCAAGGTCCTTAACTACCCAAGCGTTGGTACTTCGATTTATTGTGTCTACAGTAATCTTTCCCGCAATTACTGTGAGATCAGAACTTGGGTCCTCTTCAGTATAAGAGGTGTAGTCCTCAATAGCCATTAGTTCGGGAACCCTGCGATCATAATATCATCAAGATCGTCGGAACCGTCTTGAGTAGCTATACTAATAGAGTGAATAGCTACGATGCCCCCATTGCTGAGGTCGGCGGTCTCTAGGATGCTGGACAGTGTTAAGTGGGCCTTCGTTCCAGTACTGAAGTCATCTGTAACTGTTCCATCAGAGTTTGGAGGCTCCACATTCACCTTCACGAGGACTGGAGCCGTTGCCGCCTGCACTGCCCCCGTGAGTCTAATCCAGCAGGGCCTCACCGGTGAACTGAATGTAATGATTCTTGGATTAGTTAGACTGTTATCAGTGCCGGGGTTGACTACAGTCCCTACTACGGGGGCTCCCGCTCTATACATACTCATAGGACTTCCCTATTTAGTTGACGCCCCAGTTACGGGCCATCGCAATCGATCGAACGTGCATCAACTTGCCCGCAGCCGAACCCTCCTCGATCGCAACCCGAGGAAGGACAGCCGTACCAGCAGTGCAAACAGGACCTACGGCAACTTCCATCTCGTTAATGAAGAAGTGAGGTCTCCGTTCCTTGTCAAAACGAATCGCCAAGTGGTACACAGTTGTAGCTTCACACGCAATGCCGCTGTCCGAAATGGTGTCAGTTCCACCGACGCTGGTTGCACACTGCCACGTAGTGTCCGTACCCTGAACAGCAAGGAATTGGATTTCGTCGTTATCGTCGCCAACCACTATCGTTGCAGGAGTTGTAAGGGCTAAACCAGCCCACCAACTAACGACGTTGGCGAAGGCCCCCGTCCGAATCACCGTCTCAAAGGAGGTCTCGTTCTCAGGACCCCAATTGTACTCCCGGAAAACACTTCGGTTGTCACCCGCATCCGAGGGAAAGAGAATGACTTGATCGAGACCGGCACCCTGCGTAGTCAACAGGAGCCCGTGGTCATCAACATAGGTAACGGCACCATCGACCACATTTGTACCAAACAACTCGAACTGCCGATCAGCTAGCATGACCGCCGTAGCGTCCGCCACAACTAGTCCCTGTTGTCCAGCGTTCCAAACTCGGGAAAACCGTCGTGGATTAAGCATATTTCTCATTACTATGAATCTCCTGTTTGGGAGTCTGTTGGTGCTTACGCAACCAGTTCGCGACTGATCGCCAACTCGCGGACATAAATCTTCACAGCCGCGGCGGCCGATCCAGCTTGTACACCCACCGTTGGCAGAAGATCAATACCTGTCTTCAGGGGGATAGTAACAGCGACCAGACGATCATTGATGTAACAGCGAGCCACTCTCGCACGATCAACCCGAAGAGCGAAGTGGTATACTGAACTAGCAACCACTGGTACGCCCGTGTCATGCGTACTGTTGACATTGTTCACACTGACACTAACCTGCCAATTTGTATCAGTACCCTGGAGATACGTGAACTTGCACTGATCCGCATCCGTATCTGCATCAAAGGGGTCGGGCATTGTTAGAACCAGCCCAACCTCAATTTCCATTAGGGCCTTGAGGGCATCCGTCCGAATAACCGCCTCATAATTGGGTAGATTGTCCGTGGTCCACGCGATCTCTCGCCACAAGCTGACGTTATCACCCGTAGCCTGGGGAAGCATAACGCACTGGTCAACGCCCGCACCAGCAGTCTCAAAAGCCAAGCCCTGATCGGCGTCGTAAGTAACATCCGTATCTGTGGCACTTCCTCCAGAAAGCTCGAAGTCCTTGTCTTCCAGGAGAATCGCCCCCGAGTCCGCCCCCACCAAACCAGCCTGCCCAGCCAGCCAGTGAAGTTCAATCTTGTTCGCGTTCTTGATCAAAGCCATCTGTTCGTCTCTCCTGAATTAGATAACTCTCAAACACTGCAGTTCGACAACGAATGTTGCAGTAGGGTTAGCTCCAAAACTGTCGGCCTGTGAACTAATTTTGACTCGCAGGCCCTCATCTTCATCAATCACGGCTCTAGCATGTTCAACCACAGCCATCTCTCTTACGTCACCGGCCTCCATATCCCCCAGTCCTTCCATCTCTAGAAGGCTAGTCCACACGCCACTGCCATCACCATCCTCAACGGAGGCCCGAATAGAGCCATACCCATCCCGAAAGTCCTCGGGCGTATTGGCAAGGCAACGAACCTTCACCCCAAGTACCCGAATCTTGTAGGGCATATTAGCAGAGGCAAAAGTAACGGTCGTAGTCTGTGCAGCGTAGGTCGTAGTGTGCGTAGCATAGGCCAGCAAATTAAGCGGCACACCAAACGCCGAGTTCCCATCCGCATCCGTCAACCCCGCCGGGCTATGAAGCACCCCTGTACTAGGTACCTGGGTCATAATCCCGAATACCGGGTCCGCCGCCGTCAATTCAATCTCACTGGCACTTCGGCCCAAAATCGCTAGCATATCTTCTTACTCCTTTGAGGGGATCATGTAGAATTCAACCAGAACCAAAAGTTTTCCAGTAATAACACTAGTGGCAGTCGTAATAGCTGCCTCTACCGCAGTACCCGCCGCAGCCATATGACCCGTATAATCCGTATTATCGGCAAGTGCTTCCCACTCAGCCACGAAGCCACTAGACCCGAACGTCACCACCTCACCAACATCGTCCGCCGTTGCGGGCGTCAACGTAGCGAGCGTATTCGCATCACTATCCCGAACCGTAATCACTACAGTAGAACTAGAGAAAATCTCCGTCACGAATCCCTTGATCCCGGTGACAATCAATCCGTTCTTATTCAGATTCGCAGGGATCAGGTCCAAGTAAGTATCTACGGGGACTAGACTCTCATCGAAGTCGAACTCCAACATCGCACACTGAAGAGAGACAATTTTCCCTTCAATCGCAGCGTTCGCCGTTACCGCATTCGCAGCCGTCCCTTTAAGGCTCGCAGGTACAGTAATATCCGCCATTTCTCTCTATCTCCTTACTCGTCGCTGATGCATCTCATGCAACTCATGTACACCTTGTAAGCTCTATCGTCAGATGCACTACCCAAAACGATGTCAAGACGAAGGTTCTCAGTCACATCAACGACACAAGAATCCTGATTTAGGGTACCCGCCCGTACGACCACTGAGTCCGCGATATTCACGTCCATTGCGTTAGTAATGTCCGCCTGGGTGGTGCCGTTGGCAGCCACCCTCTGTACTAGGATCGTGTCAGTGCCTGTTTGGACGTTCTCAGACAAGGTAGCAACCCACACATCCAAAACCTTGAACTTGAACGGTGATCCGGTGGTCAGAGCGGTCGCTGCTGAATCGTAGGCCGGAAAGACATCGAGAGGATTACCCGTTAGAGCCGACAGGACATCCGATATGGCCCCCCCAAAATCCTCAGCATTGACAAGCATCTCAATGATGAACGGAATCCCAAAGGAAACCTTACTGTTGGCAGCATCGGCTCCCCCGTCGATAATAGTGCCCCCCATCGCGGCCTGTTGAATCTGCCCCTTCGGGTCCTGCAACATTAGTCCGGTAAGAGGCTCATTGAGCATCTCCAGCTCTTGATCCGTACCCGACCGGTGAACAATTTTTAGTCCCATTCTTCTCTATCTCCGAGCTAGCAAATCAATGTTCAATAATAGTTGGCCGGGCTGGACCCACGCGGAGCCCAACCCGACCGACTCGTTCCCGTTGTTCTACTTTCATCTATTATAGCCTCTATTTGGCCCCTTGTCAAGAGAGAACGAGCGAGATTTTTTTTTATTTTCGACCTTGACATCGCGTCGCTCACGTCCTATGCTTCAATCGTGACCAGCAAAAGCGGTTTCCAGATGAATTAAAGGACCACTGAAATGTCAACAAAACCAGTCTCAAGAATAGACGAAATTCTCATAGCGTTGCAGACGAAAATCGAGAAACGAGTCTGTTGTACCCTCTGGGAGACCTTCAATAAGCTCCTTGAGGAATTTAAGGTGCCCCCCGTGGATATAATCGACCGTATGATAGAGGATGCTTTCATAGAACTACAGGAGCGTCTGGAAGAGGTCCTTCCCTTCCGTTCCGACGAAGTTTAGACAGGGAGGAGGAGTTGACCACGGAGGGTCTTTTTACATCTACTTACAAAGGAGAAAGTAGTGCTAGATGAAAGATGCGATGCATTTAAAGCGGGTCAAGAGGATCGACAGGACGAAATTGATGGAGCAGAGAACGAAATAGCGGTTCTGGAGGGGAAGGCAGAGGCGATGGAGGAGACGATAGCCAACCAGTTGGAGATGATTGCGGGATTAAGGGAAAAAATCTCTGCAGTCCGTGCCAAGGTCGAGGAACTTGAGGAACTTTGGCACTCCACATCCTGATGAGTGAACTATCCACTAGCTTAGAGATTATCCAGTTGGATCGGGAACGAGACTGTACCCGCTGTACATTGACTTCTTCAAGTAAGACAGTCTGTATTCCGACCACGATGTACGGGCTGTATAAGGCCGAGAAGTTCGATAGGGCCATTCTAATACTCGGAGAGGCCCCCGGTGCAAATGAGGATCTTCAGGATCAACCCTTTGTGGGTAAGTCCGGCCATGTTCTTCGTAAGCTGTACATTGACTTCTTCAAGTTGGATGATCGTACCGACGTTTACCTCGGGAATGCGGCTAGGTGCCGTCCACCCGGGAATAGGACTCCGAATAAAACACAATTGAGAGCCTGTCACGGCTTTCTACTCGCTGATGTCATACGACTTCAACGGGAATACCGGGAAGTCCTAGTCCTTGCGGTGGGCGGTACTGCCGCATCCGTGGTATTCGGTTCCACCCTCAAGAAGGCCCTCGTACGTCAAGGGGACTTCACCGATTGGACCAACCTCGCAAAAGGGAATGGGAACGAGTTGCCCGCCCCAACTCGGGTGTTCTCTACATACCATCCTCAGTACATTCTTCGTGAACCCTCCTCAGCCTTGGCGATGAAGAGGCATGTCCAAATGCTCTCGGATTATCTAGACGGCAAATTGGACTACGAATTGGACGATCTACTCGACATTGCCGTTGCTCCTATGCCCCCCAAGTATCATCTGGGTCGTCTATCCCTCGATATCGAGACCTATGGAATCGTCAAGGGCCATCCGAAGCAGCGATACTTCCACCCTCGCAAATCCCATAAGTTGGATCACGTACCCGTTCAGGACCTCGTGCAAACTGTCGGTCTCTCCTGGAGGGGAACTAAGAGAGAAACTATTCGAGAGCCAGATCAAGATGTTATTGTTTTCACTCCTTCTGTTTTACACCATGCTATCTTCCACATGGATGATGTCACCCATCGCCGGAGGTTGTGGGCCTGGATTCGGAAGTGTCAGAAGGAGGAGGGATTTGAGTACCTCCTCGGGCAGAACATCGTCTTCGATCTGATGTATCTCCGCTATGCCTACAAAGAGGCCCGGATACTCCTGGAGGACCCGCTTCCTATTATGGACCTGATGGTACTAAACTATCTGCACGATGAGTCTCGGCCGGAGAAGTCCCTAAAGGCCCTTGCTCCTCTGTTTCGAGTCACGAAGTATGGTGACACAAAAGAGAACGGGGAGTACAAACGATATGACACTAGTCGAACCCCCGAACTCGTACAGTACAACTGCCAGGATACGGCTGCTACTCTCCGGTTGGCTGAGAAACTGATGTCAGAGATTAAAGGGTTCTACGGGAACGAGACCAAGAAGCTATCCCCGTTTTGTATGAAGTGGTACAGTCAACTTCTCTGGCTCATAGTTTGGATGTCGGAGGAGGGGTTGAATATGGACAAGGACAGTCTAACTACTCTGTTCAAGAGGAGTGAGAAGGCTCTCCATGCCATCATGCGATGTGGCCGGGAACTCTACGACATGCCCTTCCGTGGTAAGGGGTCCGAGAAGGCTAAACGGAGAATGATGGATTCAGCCATTGGGGCACTGGAGCATCGGGGACTCGACTGGCCTGAGTTGGAAGTTACTGACAAGAAAAAGGAGATTCGGTATTCAGCCGATAACCGCAACGCTTTAATGAACGTGATGCCGCACGACTGGCCCGAGTATAAAGAACTCAAGTTGTTTGGTGCGTACCAGGATGTCTCGGGGCTCATGGATCGCTACTTGTACCCCCTCCTTGTTGGTGGAGGAAAGAAGCATGACAAACAGGATACGGTGCTCCTCAATGGAATTACTTACCCCCGTTGGTTCCCGGTTCCGTCGGAGTTTGAGGATCAAGCGGGAGGGACCAAGCAAGCTCGAATTGTGGCGAAAGGTCCACCGATCCAGACGTTTCCGCCTGTCGTTAAAGCAGCTATCACTGGACGGTTCCCCGGGGGATGGATGGTGTGGTTCGACTACTCGCAGATCGAACTCCGAACTGCGGCTCTCTTGTCCAACGATGCCGCAATGATTCAAGTGTTCTTGGATGGAACGGACCTTCATGAATCTACAGCCAAGCTCATGTTCGGTGATGGCATCGTCAACGACCCCAACTATCGGAGTAAATACCGACAAGCCGGGAAGAAGTTCAACTTCCGGGCCTTGTACCGAGGTGGCGTCAAGGTGGCCCAACAGGCCCTAATGAAGGAACTCGGGATTCACCTTTCGCTGAGTACGATCGCCGCAATCGACCGTGACTTCATGGCTAAGTACAAAACTCTGACTCAGTGGCAAACCGGGCTAGTTGACACTGTACAACAAAAGGGGTTCTATGAGCTTCCACTTATCGGGCAGTCCCGCTTGTTCCTCGGCGGTAAACGGGCTAAGAGGAAGAAAATGAATGAGATCGTGAACCTCCCGGTCCAAGCCTTAGCTGCCGACATTATGCTCTCAGCTCAATACGAACTGTGGTCCCATCTACGTCGTGCGGGCTTGAAGGCAATCGTCCCCTGCAATGTGTACGATGCCGCCTTGATCGAATGCCCAGAGTATGAGATTTTCCATGTGAGGCGTATCATGGCCGAGGTTCTTCCAAATCCTCCATTCTATCAAGAGTTGTGCGATGAGCTAGGACGTACATTGCCACTTGAATATGAGGTAAAAGAATCCCGTGTCGGAATTTGACTTACAAGATGCCGTTGCTATAATCATTATCTGCACAGTTTTTATCCTTCTCTTCAATCGGAGTCTAAAGAAATGATACATCGCCGGATAGTTCTACCTGATCTACATTTGCCGTTCCATGATAAGAGGTTGTTGACCTCCTGGTTGAATAGACTTAGGGACCTCCCGTGGGATGGTGTGGATATTATTGGGGACTTCCTTGATTGTTATTCACTGAGCCGATTTGATACCAACCCTCAGCGTAAGAACAATCTTCAGATGGAGATTGACCGCGGGAACGAGATACTGGCCTATATTCGAGACCTTCAACTTAAAGCCGACATCCGGTACTCTGAAGGAAACCACGAGGATCGACTCCGGAAACTCCTCTGGGGAAAGTGCCCAGCCCTAGCCCATCTCAAGAACCTCAACATTCCAGAGCTTTTGGGACTAGAGAAGCTGAAGATAGCTTGGCACGGCACCCGGAACCCCTACAAGATTGGGGACCTGTGGTACACCCACGGGGATATTCTCCGGAAGCACGCGGGCCTGTCCGCTCGTGCCAAGTCCGAGGCCATCCACGGCTCTGTCATTATTGGCCACACCCACCGCATGGGTTGGTCCCCGAAGACCACGTGGAACGGTACAGACGATGCCTACGAAGTCGGCCATATGGCGGACCCGAAGCAGTTGGACTACGTGCGGACCTGCTTCAATTGGCAGCCCGGTTGGGCCGAAGTCTCATTCGAGAATGGAACTCACTGGGTAAACTTCTTCCGAGTGGTAGATCGAGGACGGGAACGAATGGTTGTCGGACCAGAGGGGGTTATCGATAAATGGAGGACACGAAGATGAGTACTATGGGTGGATGTAAAATGTTACGTGAACTGGACCTACCCCAAGGACAAACTCCAGAAGTCTCCGAGGGGGAATTTGCCTGGGAGATTCCTGTAAGTCCTGGACATTGGGTTATACTAGCGGTACCAGAGGGGACCGCGGGACGAGAATTATTGGATTACGCCAACGATACTACTAACGGGGAGTCTCAAAGAGAGTTGGTGCAGAACTTTTTTGATGCGGCTGTTGGAATCAAGCCGCAGGCTGGTCAGAAGGGGTGATAGACCGATGGCGAACGAGAAGGTAGAATGCCCCGACTGTGGGGGTACTGGACTTGATTGGGACACTAACGAAGACAAGAAGCTCGACTGTCCCACTTGTGAGGGTGGGGGGGAGATAAAGGTGGAAATCACGGAGGGCGGGGTAGATAAAGCCTCACTTCAATTACCTGAAGACTGAAAAGTGACGACTTTAAAATTCGATCGGAGATACACAATGTCAGCCAGGAAAAACCCATTACACGGTAAGACCGCTTTGATGAAGGAAGTCCGATCCCAAATTGCACATGCCGGAGCTAGTTGGCTAGCTCTGAAGCAGTACGACAAGTATCACGCTTGCAACTATCTCCTGGGATTTGTGTTCAATGATGAACCAATCTGGAGGGAGTCCGGTTACAGAGGGGAGTATACTTGCCCCTGCGGCGTCGGCCACGGTAATCATGTGCATGGTTGCTGTGGTGAGAGATGCTGCCGCCGGGACGACTATCCCCTCAAAGCAGAGCGGGATCACATGGAAGAAATCCTACAAAGAACACAGGAGGAAGAGTAATGGTTCCATTCTGGGTTGCAATGGTAGTAATTGGGGTGGGATACCCCCTCTGTTTTGCCGCTGGGTACTCAACAGCAAAGAGTCTCGGGATCATAAAGCTCATAGAATTCAAGACGGAATCTACACGGGCTAGGCAGACAGAACTGAAGACGCTAAGATTACAAATTCAGGAAGCAACTAAACAGGCACTAAGAAATCAAGAGGAGGTGGGGAGAAGATGACTAGAAAGGGATACCCAACAGAGGAGGACCTCCGGAATCAACGGACCCTTACTTGTGAGATTGCCTACCATGGTCGCCTTGGGGTTTTACGATTTCTCATGTTCTACTTCGAATTTAGTCCCTCTCAATGGGCTTTTGGGAATAAGTCCTTCATTAGTGGAAGGATTCGTATCTACACAATGTATTGTTTGGGACCCTTTGGAATTCAGTGGAGTTAATGGAGCTAAGGGATGAGTAAGGGAGATCATAAGCGGCCCTCTTCTGTGTCGAAGGAGGAGTACGACAAGAACTTCGAGGCCCTCTTCGGCAAGAAGAGGCTAAACATTTGGGAGAATTCGGATGAAGCCCTTCGACCTACTGTTTCAGGACTCCCCGTACGTAGCGGCTTTCAAGAAGAAGCTGGGAATAAAAGGAGACTTTCCAATGAGCAAGAAGAGTGCAATGATAGACAAGAAGACAGGGAAGAGACCACTTCAAGAGTTGACCCGGAAGCAACAAGTGGCAGCCCTCCGAAGCATGAAGACTCAAGAGATAGCGGGTCGAGTGGCAGAGAACATCCAAGAGGCCGTGAAGCAGGAGGTTGAACTCCAACTAGCGACTACCAAGGATGCAGTCTTTGACTTGATAGATACTGTTGTTAAACTTGAGAAAGAAGTGTACGGGGATGAAGGTGACAGTGCTGATAGACAGTCGGGAACAGAAGCCCCTGAAGTTCCCTTCGACTCTGAAGTGGTACAAGGATCGGGGATCGAAGGGTCAGATGATTGTGGTCCAGACAGAGAGGGCGGCTCTTAAAGAGGGTGACTATGCTCTGGAAGGATTTGAAGACCGATGTCTAATAGAACGGAAAGGTTCCCTACGAGAACTCTCGACGAATTTATTGGGCGGGGATTATACCCGTGCAATGAGTGCCTTCAAGCGGCTATCTGCTGCGACAGCTCACCCCTATTTGGTCGTCGAGTGTACTGCCGCGGAACTGCGGACCCCCACTCGTTGGACTCAAGAACCTGCGAGAGTTGTGGATTCCTTGTGCTCCCTTATGGAGCGTTTAAGGTTTCGCCTAATCTTATGTGGGAGATGTGTAGACGTGAGGCAAAAGCGGAACGTCGGCGAACTAATGCTCCGACTGATGCTAGCCCATGCCTACCAACAGGAGACTAATTATGAGGGAGTCGAACACACTATCAGATTACTTTCAAGACCCGATAAATAGGGTGAGCCGGGAGGAAGCAATGAGACACGGGAACGAGAAGACGGAGTTTGAGACGGGGGCACATCGGGACACCGACGAAGGCAAGGGCAAGCCTAGCCTTATCAGTCCCGTACTGATCCATCGGCTAGGTGTCCTCCTCTCGAAGGGTGCCAAGCACTACGGGGCGGACAACTGGACAAAGGGTATGCCCTTCCGACGCACGCTTGACAGTATCGTTCGACACACCTTCTTGGAACTGGCGGGGGATACAGCAGAGGATCATGCTGCTGCCATAGCCTTTGGGGCGATGTGTCTGATGCACTTCCAAGAGGGCATTAAGAGCGGGAGTCTCCCGGCGTCACTGGATGACAGGAACCCCGGGCTGAAAAAAATTCTCCCTTCGATCTTGACATCGCCACCGAGCGAGCCTAGGATCGAAATACGAGCGTGCTTCGCTTGCGGAAGGGCGGGTTATGAGCCTCGATAAAGAACTACCGAAGATTCCGACAACGGTCAAGTGTAAGACTATGCAGCTAGCCCAGGAGGGGGGGAAGATGGGGTGGAGCGTCCCTCAAACTACGATGGACTTCTTCACCGACATCCGTAAACCATTCATTAGGTCCTCGCCTCTTGCAGTGCTGGACCATTGCCCAAGGAAGTTTCTCTATGAATCTCGTCTCGGTATCATTCCGCGTCGTTACGAGTCTGCTCTCACGATGGGCACGATTGTCCATAAGGTTCTGCAATCCCTATTCATGGGGAAGACGAAAGAGGAAGCTCTCTCGGTATGTGAGCGTCTCCTCGCAACGGAGCAGCAGAGGCTAATAGATGACGCGGGACCGGATGGCTTCCTCCCAACAGGGGTACCCCTCGATACAACCCTCAAGAAGCTGGAGGAGGACTATCACAAGGCACGAGCTACCGGTCTAGTGTTCTGGCAATTCGTTCCCTTCAATAGGAATAAGTGGGAAGTTCTCCGTACCCCGGAGGGTACTCCAATGGTGGAGCTGCTCCTTGAGTGCGAGTACCCCGGGCTTAGTCGTCCCTTCCGCACCCCCTGCGATCTAGTACTCATCGACAAAGGAACTGGTGAAATCTGGATCGTGGACTTCAAGACCACCGGGTTTGACCCCAAGAAGAGGGCGGTCCCCACTAAGATCAGTGCTCAGCTAGCTGTCTATCGCCTGTCTCTTCAGAGTCATTTGGATTCGTGGCACGAAGAGGGGCTAGCTCCCAAGAGAACAGTAGTTGGTTCCCTCCACGCCATCATCAAGAAGTCGGGGATCAAGTTCTGCGGGAAGGATGCTGACTTCGCAGCCTATGTTCAGAGGTTGATTCAGTGGTACAAGGACGCCGATACTAAGGACCCGGAGAATCCTCCCATGATTCTTGAGCCTAATCGGTTCACTGGACCCTTGATGTCACGTGAGTTGTGGGGTCGACTCAAGCAGTATTGCAAGGCATGTCAAGCTGCCCCCAACGTGGACGCCTTCTACCGATCGGGGGAATCAGCATGCCTAACCTTCAATAGAATCTGTCCATATATGGGGCTATGTAATAGTGATCCGGCTATGTGGCCGGACATAATCAGGGAACGGTTCGAGATTAGTTTTCGGGAGGACCGGGAGGAGAAAGAAGATGGCTAATTTTCATACGTGTTCAAAGGTGTACCGGGAACGAGTGAATTGGCTGGCATCGGACCTCATGCGGGAGGCAATGGAGGTTCGGATCAAGGCGGGTGCGAAGTTTGATGCAGTAGCTGTAACAAAGATGTTTCACGACAGTGTGAGCTATGCCACATTGGTTGTTGACTTGGAACTTGGAACTGGACTCGATCCTTTAGAAAAGAAGGAGGATTACGAAGATGCAAAGTGTGATCTCAAAGCGGGAGATTCCGAAGGACCTACAAGCAGTGCCGGGGATGCGGTCGGGGTTTGTGATTCCAACCCTGCAGCAGAGTCGTCTAGTGATAACGGGTCAACCGGCAGCGGGGAAATCGACTCTCCTGAACAGCAATCCTCTCCTTCTGAGCCTGGACCCAGAACGTGGCGGGGATACAGCAGCGGACCCCAAGGCTCTAAGGTGGACACCTCCTCCAACGACGGCTGAGGCGGAACTCGACCGGGCGTATCTGACCTTTGTGGATAAGATCATAGCCCGTAAGTTGAGAGGGGCAACTGACATCCAGATGATTGCCATCGATACTATAGATGAATTGATTTCCCTGTTCCAGCATGCTCTCTGTCTGCGGGAAAATGCTGTCGATGTTGGAGACATCGCAGGTGGACATGGCAAAGGATACTTCATCGTCAGAGACTCCATCTTCGGTATGCTGGACAAGATATACCGGGCTGGCATGGGCTGGGCACTCATCGCTCACACCTGCATTAAGACCGTGAAGGTTGGCAACGATGAGAAACAGGTCTCCGGCCTGGCGATCAGCAGCTCTTACATGAGGGCAGTGTTCCAGAAGTGTGAACATATGCTATTCGTTGAGCACGGAATTCAAACAGTCAAGGGACCAGAGGAGACAAAGATTGTAGGCGGAAAGGCAATAAGGAAACCCGGGAAGATGAGGACGCTAAGGGTCCGGAAATTAAAGACGAGACCGGGGGGCCTGTGGCAAGGGGGAGACACTAATGATGTCAAAGTGAGGGTTCCATTTGAAGAAGAGTATGTACTCCCTAAGATGGGGGGTTGGGATTTCTTGAATGAAGCCTATCAAGAGGCGGTGGCTCGCCTCACAACAGGAGAATAAGAATGAAGTGGGAGACCCTGGACGAGGACTATCACATAGAAGAGAGCGACTTGTTTAATAACGAACATTGTGTAATGGAACTGAAGGAGGTACAGTTCCATTTAGAAGATGGTTCTATAACCTCTGTGATGATAGAGACGAAGAATGGGAGCCTAATTGAAGTGGCGACTCGTGAAACTGAGGATGATGGTTGTCGAAAGCAGTTGTATGTATCTACTAGCAAAGGGGATATCTGATGTCTGATGATGCTTTTCTGGAAGTACTGGCTGGTTGTACCGATGTGTGTGCGGGGATGGACCTGTCCGACGACGGCTGGGCACCGCCGGATGGTGAATACGATGTGATGCTTGAAGACGTTACAGTTGGAGTCAAAGAGAAGGACGGGATCAACAACGCTTGGGTCAAGCCGACCTTCCACATCCCCGATGGGGAATTTGCGGGCCGCACCTTCTCTGACTTCTACTGGATTCCGGGGGGCATGACTGAGCCTCCTATTAGTGTCAAGAATCTGTGTCGTCTTGCCACCTGTCTCCAGGGTTCCGAGACGAAGGACCCGATTGAAGCGGCTGAGGTTTGCAAGGCGGGCGTTAGCGAGTACCTGACCGTTCAGATTTACCGGACCACCGCCCGTAAAGGTAAGAATGCCGGAAAGGTTTATGTGAATATCCGATTCCTCGCCCTGCTGGCGGCAACCGACGCCCCCTCTGATGGGGCTCAGGACGTGGACGCAAGTGTTGTGGAGTAAATGTAACGGGAACGAGTGGGGGGTGGTCAGCTCCGGGTGGGTTGACCTCCCCTGCTATTTGCCCCGATCGTCTAGTGGCTAGGATCGCGGTTTTTCAGGCCGTTGACGGGAGTTCGAGTCTCCCTCGGGGTAGTAAAGGAGAACAGAGATGAGTGAGGATTCTGATTACTATGCGGAAGGGCATGAGCCCCTCGAATTTATGGGTTGTCCCGCGTGTGGACAGGCTGCAATAGACTGCCATTGCTCTGGGGAGGATGGGGAGGATGGGGAGGAAGAACTAGGATGAATATAAAACCTCCAAAGATCACGTACAAGTTCACCGCTACGGAGGAGGGCGGCAAAGTATTCAGGCGGGAGGACCCGGAGGACACGGCATGGATCGGGGATATCGTCGAGGGATTCGTAGAAGTTCCCCTCCGGATTGTCATACCTATGGTGTATGCCCGTGGAGACATGGACGAGTTCCAGAGGCGGATCACGTTGGCTGTTGATAAGATGGTGGAGGAGTTGAATGAGATTAACTGAGCACGATATGCAGGCTTGTAGCGGGAGCCTCCATCCCCAGGGACATACCCAGGATCATGTTGGCCCCTTCAATCTTAGGATCGGGTCCACCGCTCAATCTCCGATTGTAGAAAGGTGGAAGGCCAAACACGTCCTCTTATCAATTGAACAACCGAACGAGAGTCTTAACTTCACCCTCGTCCACCTCCTCTTTCTTCGTAAGGGGACGCCGAAGCCGTCCTTCACTTACGGGTATAAGTTCCACAATGCGAAAGTGTACCGACGTAAGAGCGGAGAGATAGAGGTCCGTATCAAGAAGAGGTATTCTGACTCGTTCCCGCATCCTTTTCCCCTCGGTAAGTACCTTGGCACTTGTTGGTGTGATCTAACCGCCCAGGGGCTACCGGCAGGTTGTAGGTTCGCTTTCTATAGTTTTCAAGCCTCGTCTCATAGGAAGCAGCCGGAAGTACAGAAGCCTAAGACCATCATCACTCCAGGGGACATAGAATATGGACTCACCCTTGCTCACGCTAAGAAAACTTTTCGCGGAACTGATGGGATGGCAGGGTGAGGAACTGATGCCAGTAGACTTCGTGATGGCTAGTTACTTGACGGGATTCCTACCCGGGTCGGTTGAGAAATCCTGGGGGGATTTGTGTGGGCCACCTGCGATAGGTAAGACGGAGATTCTACGGGCATTGGAGGATGGGCAGCGTCGGACCGTGATGGTTGATACTCTTACAGAGAATGCCTTCTCAAGTGCCATGCGAGATAAGGATGAGCCGGACAAGGACTTCTCTCTCCTGTATCAACTGTCTGATAAGAGGGAGCCTAGGGGTCCGAAGGTCCTGGTCATTAAGGAGATGTCCACTCTTCTCAATATGAGACGAGAGAAGGCCGACAAGATATTCGCGGACCTCCGGGCTGCCTACGACGGGAGCTACACGACAGCAGCCGGGAACATTGGACTCGACACTAAGACGGACCTGAACTTCGGGATGCTGACCGCTTGCACGGAGAAGCTGGATGAATTTCGACGAACTAATCAGACGCTTGGTGAGCGGACTGTTGTTTGTAGGATTGGCCGACAAGCGAGGGAGTATACCGCCCGGCAAAAGATTGCGGACCATGTTATCAAGGGGTGCCGGATCAGGAAAGCTGCCTTGCGTGCCCGCATTAAGATTGCCACCCGGAAGGCCATCGACAGTGCCATCACCCTCATTAAAGCTACTGGTGGAAAGGTTGGACAGGGAGAGTCTTTTATCTCTATGGTCGGACGCCTTGCTACTGTCGCCACTTCCGTCCGTACGGTGCCACTGTCGAAACACAGTTATGCGAATCTGGCTGAAGGGCCTGGCCGCCTCATCGGACAGCTTATTGCTTGGGGTGATTGCCGCGTCCTGTTTGATGGAAGGAAGGCTTGGATGGAGGAGGACTACAGGATGGTTCGACGGATTGCTCAGGACACCATGCCCCCTGACAACCTTCGAGCCATTCTTTGCCTCTGGAGAGGCAGCCCGACTAATGCAGTAAAGCCCCTGTTGGGGGAGGAGATTAGACAGAAGGCTAACTTGGATCAAGTCTTCTTCCGTCAGTTAAGACAATGGACTATCATTGGAATCCTGCGTCCGTTCGAAGAGGGAGTCTATGGTCTGAACCCCGCGTTCGCTGATGACATCGGGAGAACTGAATTCATGGAGGGTCTCATATGAGCTTCGACCCAAAGGCTGAACCCTGCTGGCTCTGTGGCAGAGAACAAGATGAGTGTATATGCCCCCCCGACTTTCCGGGTGATCCGATTGAAGGAATAGATGACGACTTTTTTAGTTGGGAATTTTATGAGGAGAACACAGATGAAGATGGTCAAGAACAGAATAATGGTACAACAGTACAAGACAGAGGCGGTGACTAAAGGAGGAATCACTCTTCCAGAGGCTTCAAGACAAGTTCTACCCTACGGAGTGGTTATGAAAGTAGGTCCGGATGCCAACGAAGTAAAGAGAGGAGATGTTATCCTCTTCAGCGAGATCGGAGCTATTTCTCTCGGAGTTTTGAAGCCGAATTGTGTCCTCATTGAACCGGATGACATTCTCGCTATTCTTGAGGAGGGGGACTACTAATGCTAGACTTTCAGGATGTACACAAGGCCGAGGGGCATAGCTTAATTAAGGACCCCTACATAAATACGCACTCCGGACGACGGTTCAGGTACAAGCGTCCTTCTTTTAATACCATAGATATTGGGGACATCGCCCACGCCCTCTCCCACTTGTGTAGGTTTAATGGGCATACCAATTCGTTCTGGTCGGTGGCTCAGCACTCCCTACTGGTTGCCGATAAGATACCGGGGGGTCCCGAAGAGAAATTGGTGGGCCTTCTTCATGATGCAGCGGAGGCTTACACCAATGATCTCCCCTCCCCTTTGAAGTCCTTCCTCCGAGAGCAAGCCTCCAAAGTGGGTACAACTGATGCCTATGGAGACTTGCAGGATAGAATTACGGCTGCCATTTATAGAAGGTTTGGGGTCAAATATATTCCAGATAATGTCCGCACGTACGATAGGGCGGCTTGCCTCTTTGAGGCCCAAGGCTTCATGGGCCTCTCTGCTGAACGACTAAGCGGGGGTGGATTCGCTATGCAACTAGCACATCTCTGGGAGCCCTGGAATCCCCAATTCTTCGCAGTAGAAAATAGGTACCGGAACTGTTGGGATATTAAGGTGAAGTTCTTAAATCGGTTCAAGGAACTAATGATGGCTTGTGGAAGAGGGGAATTACTATGATAGAACGGACTAACCCCTTTAAGTCTAGCAGCCAACGTTATCGGGTCTTTGAGTTTATGAAGAAGGGGCGGCCGCACTCCATTAAGGATATAACCGTGGCAACTTGGGGAAGGCTCCCTAAAGTCTGGTATGGCGAAGAGGCTAACTGCCGCCGTCATACCACATCGGTACTCCGACACATCCGATACTTCCGCGGGGATGATTGGGCCTTGGATGTTTGGTATGATCGCCGCTGTAAAACTTATCGGTTGATAGTAACTTACCCGTTGGGTATACGATACTAGCTCTTGTTCCTGGAAGGGGGGGTTGATGATCTATAAATTAACGATTTGGTTTCGACCTAGAAGATGGTGGTCTTGGGGCTTCAGCCGATATTTGATTAGTCTTGGGCCGATAGCTATTAGTTGGAACCTCTAGAACGGAGGTTGCTGGCGGTTGACGCCCCGCTGTCGGCCGATGGTGTTCGGATCGACGGTATCCAAGGGGGAGAGGTTAGTGCGGGCATTGAAGTTAGTTCGGCCGACGTTGGCAGTTCTAGCTGCCTGCCTAACCTTTGATGTTTCACCCAGGAGAGCAGGGTCTATGCCGAGGACCTGTTCCCCCGTTGTTCCGAGGGTCGCTCCAATTAGTTCTATGATCTGTTCGCGGGCTGGACCGGGGGGCATGGTGCGGACGACCTGCTCCAGGCGGGTCATCTGACGACGAAGCTGCATCGCCTTCATGTCCTTCTCTGAGACGGGCAACGGGAATCCGAACCTCTTAGCGAACCCCTCCGCTATCTGGGCTGCACCCTTCGCATTGTTCACGAAGCGAGCGTCCATGTAGGACCGTCGCTCCTCGCGGATGGTGTCCCGGTTCTTCACCAGGGTCTCAAGGAGGCGGGACTCCTTCTCAAGGTCCCCGCCCTTCACACCCATTCCGTAGCGTACCAGTTCCCAGGGGCGATAGAACCCCTTAAGGGTTCCCCGACCACTGAACACAGCTACACGGCCGTCCGGTGCGGGCTGGGAGTAGTCAGCGTAGGTCCGCTCGAAGGTCTTGGCCATCGCCTGGCCTAGCTTAGCACCCGGCACTCCAGGGGGAACGAGTCCCATAATTCGGAACGCTGACACCCCGCCCGGAATCACGAGGGGGGTAGATCGCATTAACTCGGTGAAGTCCCCCGACCCTAGTCCAATAGCTCCCGCCCCCAGAATCTGGAAGAAGGGGGGCACGATCGGAATAGGAGCAAGGACCTTCCCGGCCGGTTGGAAGGTCGGCAGGGCTCCACCCAGGAGGGCATCCCCCATATTCAAGTTCATGGCCTCCCCCAGCTCCATCGCCAGGACGGAGCCCGCGACCATGCGAGCGAACGTACCCGGGTTGAAGCCCAAGAGGTTCATCTCTTTACCGGTCTTGGGGTTGATAGCCCCACTACCCAGAGAGAAGGCCGTAGTCGTGACGAACTCCAGCATCCGCAGAGGGAACTGGGCTAGTTGTCGGGTCAGAGGGGACCGGTCCAGGAGGAAGAAGGGTGTATTTTGGGGACCCGTGAGGAACTGGGTCTTCTCAACGAGCTTCCGGGAGAATTCAATTGAGGCTTCAATGGGCATCTTAGCTCGGCGGGCATGTAGCATTCCGGCCTCGAACGTGGCAAGACGGACGGTAGTCTCGGAGGCCGTGAACATACTCATCATGCCCCGCTGAATCTTGTCGGCCACCTTGACCCCTGCCGAGGGCAGAGCTGCGATTTCATAGGCATTTATCAGGGAGTTCTGGATTGCCTCCTCGGTGATGGGAGATGCAACTAGCCCGGTCTTCGCAAATTCGGGGTACGCCTTCCTCAGAGCCGCTTCGTGTCCGATCCTACGAGGTCCCAGGCGGAGAGCGAAATACTTGTGGGACTTCCTCATGGCTTCCCCGAGTCCTGCAGCAGCCGTCTTGTACCCAATCATGGGACCAGTAGTCAACACCAGTTGCAAGGTATTCTTCAACGCTGATCCAGGGTTCAAGCCGAGGGTACTTAGGTAGAAATATCCCGCCGCCTTCCTCTCCAAGTTCAGTAGACTGAATGCACCTTTCGATGATCTCATACCCCCAATAAGCATATCTGTGGCTTTGTCGCCCAGAATCTTCCTCATTCCCGGGCTCGTCTCTATCTTCACCGCTAACTGCTGAGTGGCCTGACTCCATAGCTGAGACCGCATTGTATTCCGCAGGGTTCCTCTCCCCATGGCGATTGGGATGTAGGTTTCCTCAAGAATGCTTGCTTGATAGCGAGCTACGGCATCTACTTTGCCGCGTATCTTCAGATCGTCGAGCATCTGCACAGCCTTCTCCCCACCCCCCTTAACGGTCCACGCAAAGGTACCAGCCAGTGTGTGATTATACTGACTGATGACGGGCATCAACTTGAGGGAATACTCACGCGGGCTGTGCTCCGCTAAGAGACCTGCGATCTTCTGTGCCTCGGCGGGTTGAAACAGAGTGGGATAATTCTTCTCTAGCTCACGAAGGGGAAGTTTCTTCATGGTTGCAAGAGTTGAACCTCGAACTCCCGCCACTCTAGCCTTATCAACCAATCGGGACCTCATAAGAGTATCCAAACGGGAACGAGCTACCGGGTCCACGAGGTCCCCCATAGCATCTAGGTCCTGAGAGCTGGGGAGCATTTGGAACTTACGCTTGTAGACTTCGGGCGAGGCCCACGCCGATATCTTTCTCTTAGCTGATCCGGCAAACTTCTTAGAGCTAGTGGACTCTGTCAATACAGAAATCAATCTACGGAAGTCCTCTTCACTCTGGAGGAGTCTACGAGGAAAGAAGAAGGGTATCTTGTTGGGGTCTCGGATGAATGCAGCCATCGACTCCGAGATGTCATCGGTGATTCCTACTGACTTCTGCTTCTGGATGGCAGAAAGAATTCTCTTCCTCCCCTTCGGGCCGAGACTCACAAAGACTTCTTGCCATTGAGCATCCAAAGTCTCTCGAAAACCCCTCCCTAATTGGTGTAGTGCCCCTCCCATCTTCTGTTCGAGGTTTGGCATGAGGGTCCCAATTGACTCAACAACAGCAGTGGTCTCCCCGCTCCCGATTCTGATGGTCCCATGCTTTCCTTGAAATCCTCTAAGGGGCATGTGCAACCCGTCCAACCAGGAAGCAACAATCCTCTGTTCCTTCAATGAGGGAAGGTGCCCTGTGTTGCGACGGAATCTCTCCAGGTGGCCAGCGAACGACTCTCCGTGCTTACCTCGAAAGTCATTAACATCTCGGATAATTGCACCAAACTCATCTACGAAGTCGGCAGTAGCACCGGACCGCTTCATCCCCTGAAAGAGACCTTGCATCGAGGCTATCTTCCGAAGGATGGGAAACTTGGCGGCGAGCCCCTGTACTGTTTTCGACAGCTTGAAGATATTGTTCCCGGCGGGGACTGGGAATTTATGGGAAACCGCCAACGCCAAGATCAAGACGGGATTCGTTAGAGTCCTGAACACCTGGGCATAGGGTCCAGAATCCAAGCCCCACTTCTTGAGGAGGACATTCCTCTCCCCCTTAGTCAGCTCCTTCGGCTGGAACATTGACCGCCAAGCACCCGGCAGATCACCTGCGAAGGCATTCTGCAACGCGAGCCCGGGCCGATCCGTAGCGGCAACCTCCCGCCCCAAAGGATTGATCCCTTGAAAATCAGTCAGTGGCATCCTCATCCCCCGTCATATTACCACAAGTAGGACACTCACAATCACACAAGGCATCTTTGTGGAAAGGTTGTACACCCACCCACGTATAAGAACATATTCTACACTTCAGCCAACTAGTGATCCACACTCTACCCTCCTTCCCTCAGTTTTTTGACTTCAGCCCTTATAGCATTTTCAGCTATCTGAACTAGACTCAATAGGAGCACGGTGCCGTATCCTGCACCTACCTCTAACTGAATCTTAGAGGACATGCGTCCAGTAATACTAGAACTCTTACTTGCGTGTGTTCTGATCTCAAAATCTATGGTATCCATTACCCCGCTCCCTGCCCCATTTGAGTAAACAGTTGATCCATTAGGAACTGTACATCCTTCGGGTCCCGACCCCGCTGAGCCGCTCCCAACTCCTCGTTAGCTCCAATCCGTCTCTCTGTGCTCGTTAATGTATTCTGACTCGGCCCCGTATCTGACAGAATCCTCGCCACCTCCTGGAACAGCTCGGGCTCAAACTTCTGTAGTGTCACCTTCCGGCGAGCTACCGCCTCCTGCTTTCCAACAATGTCCCTCAGATACTCTACACTAGAGGAGGGACCCAATCCTTGGAATCCTTGAAGGGCTAGTTTCTTCGCTCGCCCCCCTCGACCCATGATATCCTTTACCCTTCCGGCCTCAAGGGCTGCTGCCACTCCGATTCCCAAGGCTCCAAACTTAGTTGTCCCAAGTAGACCAGCCGCTTTCCGTCCGACTCCGAATCCTTTAACTCCAGCTTTCCCCAGGGCCTTGGTGGTTGCAGCAGTTACCTTCGGTAGCTTTCCTCCGCTGGCTTCTTTAAGTGCAGAGGCAATCCCCTCGGGGAGTACGGGTGTGCCCGGACGCTTAAATACCTTATTGAACATCCTTATCACGAAGGGGTCTTCCCCCCGCCGTGCCAGGGCCGATATAGCTTGATTCGATCCTATCTTTGTGAATACCTCTGGACCAGCCACCTTTAACTCGGCCAAGAGACGCTTCCCGCTCTCAGTAGCGAACCGCTCATCGGAGGCAAACAACTTGAGCATAGAGCGCCACTCTGTCTCAAGCAGCTTACCGCTGAACCCCCCTAATGAAGCCTTCGCTACCTTGAT
>LAZR01000750.1_pt1 | contig 22674 bp, 19 predicted proteins | sample 329461 | NCBI WGS metagenome assembly LAZR01 (sample SAMN03002196, study PRJNA259156) | marine sediment metagenome | biome: sea floor; feature: Hydrothermal impacted sediments; material: marine sediment; isolation source: Loki non-amplified sample from Loki's castle hydrothermal vent sediment ...
CCTTCAGGCTGAAAGCCCTGTTCAACTAGGCTTCTCTTGTACAGCTCATAGGCTACAAAGTCGGCAGGGTTGGCTGCTAGTTGCGCCTCCTGGAGACGGCGAGCGTCAGCATCTCGTTCGGCCTGTAGCCTGACACGTTCGTCGTCGGCGGCTTGTAAGGCTAGAGCTGTTTCTCTTTGTAGGCTCAGTGCAGCTTCCCACTGTTGAGCAGTTATACCAGGAGCAACAGGTACGGGACCTACAGCAGAAGATGGAGGTGCAGACGCAATAGGTGCTGGTGCCGGAGCAGGTTTAGGTGCTAGCCCCTTCGTACAAGCTGGACTTCTCATTGCTGCTTCAGAAGCTGCTGCTGCACTAACAAGAACCGCAGAAGGTGCCGATTCTTTTGCTGCAACTCTTATCACATCTGTTGCTGGTATTACTGCTGCTATTGCATTATTCAGAAGTCAAACGATAGCTCAATTTGTTGCTGGTGGAGGCTTAGCCGCTAGTCTTGGAAAACTCGGTAAACTTGGTGCTCTTGGTGGGACACTTTTAACTGCTGGTGCAATAGCACTACCCGTTGCTGGAGTATTAGAACTTCAGCGCAGTCAAAAAGATTTATCAGGAAAAATCTTGAAAAATATCGTTGAATCTATTGATGAAATTAAAATTGATCCTATCGATCCCAGATCATTACAAGAAGGATTTTCGAAATTTGCTGTTAAAATAAGTGAAGGATTACAACAATCAATAGACCGTATTGATCCATTTGCTGGTGGTATTGGGATTGGTGAACGAATTTCTAGGTCATTTGCTACAGGTTTACGAGTAATAGGACAAACGCTCGAAGGAGATTTTGAAGCTTTATTCAGTAGAGGGGCTGTTACTAGTAGCGAGATTAGAGAACGATTCAAGGAAATTATTGAAAAAAGTCCACGATTTATTGAACAAATGATCGACAATATATCCAAAGCTATGTCTACCACAGCAGAAGAACAAATTCCTTCTGGTCGATTTGCATTAACACAATTAGCAAGAGAACAGGGTGCTACAATAGAAGATTCTTTATTATTCTCAAAGGCTATTATTGAAGCTGCTGGTGGTTTAGAAGAATTCGACAGAAAAATTGCAAGTAATATTCAAAAGATATCGGAAGAAACAGAAGCTAGAGAAAAAGCAATTAGATTAACCAGAAGTTTTATTCCCACCAGATTAGTAGGTCAGCTTCTTCAATTTTCGAAAGCTGTTGATAGAACAACAAGAACTATTAATTTGTCTTCTAAATTATTTGAATCACAAATTGCTGAAATTTCAGGAGGTATTCAAGCACCTTCGTTGGATTTTGATTTTGGAACCCAACAAGCAAAAAATCTTATTCGTGGTGGTGACCTAGAAGAATTGTTTGCGTTTGCTCCAGATATCCCACGATTCGTTGGTGCGTTTGCTGAGATCGAAGACCTGTTGAATAATTTTATCATCAATATTAGCAACTTGCCAACTGGAGATATTGATTTGGCAAATGAAATCGATAAGTTTTTTGATTTCCAAAAAGACGTACCGGATGTAGTTCGAGAAAATTTTGGAGATTTCTTTAATACTATAGCACAAGATATAAGAAACGTATCCGAAGGACAATTTATAGACGCCGACGAAATCAAGCAGAGATTCCAAAAAGAATTCGCCAGACTTGGTGTTGGTACCAGCGATGCTGTTATAGAATCTATTACACAATTTATGAATACTACTTTCACTCAAATAGAGGATGAATTGAATAGGTTGGCTACTGTTCGTCAATTTGAACTGGATGTAGCCGTACGCCCAGAAACACAGGCAGCTTTTCTTACACAACAATTAAGACGGGTTGGTATTCAGGCTGGTGGACGTAGGGAAACAAATATTACGAGAGGTACTATAGAGGAATTAGATTTAAGACGAAGAGAGAGAGAGGCTAGAGTTGGAGCGGGTGGTATACCGGGTTTACTCCCCACTCCGCGCGCTGGATTTTTCCAAGGAAGAGAACAAAGATTAGTTGATATTGCTGGAGACGAAAGAATTCGACAACAAGTTCGAGATAGTTTCAAAGAAGTTGTGCTAGAATCATCTAATCTCAAGAAGAAATTGGCAGAATTACAACCAGGTGCGGAAGGTTTTATAGATGCTTCTAAAAGGGCTAAGGAATTATCTCGCTCCACAATAGAATTACAAACTACATTAGAAGCTTTAGATAGAGCAACACAACAAGCATTAGACTCAGAAAAACGTACATTAGCTCTGCGACAACAACTTGAACTTTCACAAACCGAAGCTAGACTTGCAGAGAGGGTGAGAACTGGAGCAGTTAAACCGATCCAGGCAGAAAGAATTTTGTTTGATCTAGCTAAAGAGCAGGAAAAAGCGCAAGTAGCTTTGCAAGACAAATATGATGCTATTATTGAAAAAGATAATACACTTAGAGTTAATCTAGCCAAGGAGATTAGTGAAACTACTAGAACTCAGGCCGAAATTATCGGAGATTTCGATATATCTGCTAATATTTTTGCCGATGCAACACGGTCACAAGTGACAACAGCCGAATTGATGAAACAATATATTTCTAATTTTGGTCAAGCTGTTGTTGATTTTACAAATCTTGGTGCTGTTGGTCAGGGTATCGACCAAGAAGGTGCTGCCAATATTACACCTACCCAAATAAGGTCTGGTGGCACCACTATTCAACAAGCTTATGACGAATTGAATAGATTGATTAATGAAGGGAATACTAGTCAACAAGATACTCTTGAAATTCTTCAAGCTATTCACGATCGTCAAGAACAGGTTCAGCCAATTAAACAAGAATCTTCTATCATACAAAAAGAACAGGAACAAGCTACTGAAACTGACGAGAAGATAAGTCAACTTACCAATAGTTTGGATAAGTTGCGAGTTGTACTAAAAGAACCGAATGAAATAAAATTAGTTTCAGATCAACGAGTTGAGTTGGATTTGTCTACATTACCAGCAGATGTGACAGATGAGGTTCGTCCCCTGCTTGAAGAAGCTGGTCTTTTGATAGCCAAGACAGTAGCAAGAAAAGCCATGGAAAGTTTAGCGAACAAAACCGATGATTCAGAATTAGCAATAGCGGCTACAGATGTCGCACAGGAGCTATCCTAATGTCCCTTCTCAGAAATGATGATGTTCTATGGTATCACTCGTTAGATTCCAATACGGAATATACCAAATCTTATGATTGGACCAGAAGTGCAAAAGGTATTTTTGATACCGGTGTAATTGTCAGTGGCTTTACACAAAGTGATTCTACCATAGCTAGTATAACTGGTAGTAAAACTGGTGGTGGATATAACGACCTAGAAGGTTATGACCACTTCACTGTAGCTTTTTGGTCTAGCGGATTATATGGTGGAACTGTTAGAGATGATTCGGTTTATATTGGTTTTTCCGCCGATGCTGTTAGTCTTCGTAATGGTTTGCGATTTAGAACGATAGAATCAACAGGATTCGAATATATAGCATTGGAAAAAAGGGCAGTTAGTGGACCTAGTAAATTAATACCACTTGTTCCATCCAACGAGGGATGGCATTTAACCGTAGTTGATTTTTCTTTGCAAGGATCAACGTGGCGGCATTTAGTTAGTATTGACGGCAGCGGATGGCAAAATATTGGTAGTGGCCACAATGCAGACCTTCCTAATGGTGATAGCAAATGTTCCCTTATTCTAAATTTAGAATCTGTAGCGGCAGGTAGCGAAGCCATAATAGATGAAGCTATTGTTTGGGCCGGACATGATGTTTTTACTGACGAAGAATTGTCTAATCTTTATGAACTAGTTAATACATACAATAATCCAATGAGTGCATATGGTTCAATATTTGGTACTCCAATCAACAGTGGCGTCGATTACTTCATCCATGGTTATATACAGACTTCTGGAGATATTTCTCTATATATTCCAAGCCAAAAAGAAACAGATTCTGTAGATTTATCCATTGACGGCCATGTCCAGACTTCTGGAGATATCGATCTATATATTTCAGGAACACCAACGATTGCATCGTCTTCAGTTGATATGTATACCCTTGCACCTTCTCCATCTAATAGTGGTATAGATTTATATATCACCGGACCTTTATCTGAATCTGGTAACATTGACAACTTCATACAAGGTCATCAAACACCATCTAGCAATGTAGACCAACATATTCATGGTTATTTACCGTTTTCCGGCAACATTGATTTATATGTATCTGGGATACCAGCAATATCGTCGTCAATTAATTTATATACAGTTGGACCACTTCCATCAAGTGGTGATATAGATGATTTCATATGGGGCCATTTACCATCATCGGGTGACAGTTCGCTGTTTATCAAAGGATTATTTCCAACCATTGATGCCTTTGTTTCTGTTGTAAGTAACAATCCTTCAAATAATATTGATTTGTTTACACATGGTGTCCCATCTGGTGAAAGTACCACCTTTTACGTTAATAATTCTATCTCACTTTTCATCAATGATAGTGGTGATGATACTACTGTTGATTCTAATTGGTCTTCTTTTGTCAAAGTAGATGACGCGATTGCTGTCGATGAAAGTAGTGTTTGGCCATCCTTTGTTAAAGGTGGTAATGTTACCAATGACAATATTGCTATGTATATTAATAGTCATGCATCCGGAGAAGCTCCACATGGGATACTGACAACTAATTCTGGAAACTTATTTGTAGAAGGTCAATCGCTACAAGGTGGCGACGAAGGTTTGTTGGATAATGGATATTCAGTCGCTAATCTGGAAACTTCTTCTTTTGCTAAAGTTCATCTTGGTTTAAATGATACAATAAATATGTATATTTCCGGAGCAATTATAGCTGTTCCTCCATCTGCGTCTTCGGATTTGTTTATCTTTGGAATTTCTGGAGTCCAATTTGATTCATTTACTTCATACATCTTTGGTCTAGCAAATATAAATAATGAAGTTGATCTTTTTGTGTTTGGTATACAAGATATTGGCTCTGGTAATGCGCCATTATATATTGAAGTAACTGATATCGGATCACTTAATCAAATAATCGATTTGTATTCGCATGGATTTTAACGTAAGGAAAGTGGTATAAAATGTCTGTAGTTTATACACGGTCTGATAGTGTTGGTCGAAAGATCGTACCAGCGCCCTTGATAACCGTTAATAAGAATTATGAAACTAATGGAGAAGGTACCAGAAAAGGCTCCTCATATTCAATCACTTTAACTGGTAGTTTTATACCATTCAAAGGTTCTCCGAGTGGTTCATATTCATCTTTGTCTCAAGCTTTTTGGACAATAGGTGGTTATCCTCCAGACGAAACTTATGAAGCTAACAACGAGGATTTTAACCATATTCTACGTAAACAAGAAGCATTGAGATGGTTATTCAGTGAAGATGGTGGAATATTAGAATGGCAACCTGCTGGTGGACAACCTCCGGTTAAATGTTATCCAAGAGTTTTATCAATAAATTTCCCAGAAGGTCAGTGGGCTGATCGATGTGATTACACAATTGAGCTAGAAGCACCGTGGATTTATATCAATGGAACAACGGATATAGAGGATAGTTTTGCTACCGATCTAATATCTTCTTCTTCAGAAACATGGTCATTTGAAGAAATTGTTGGTCACGAAAGTGAACAATACAAGGTTACACATGAAGTTAATGCAGATGGTAAATTAGGTTATGATGGTGCTGGTAGTCTATATGGGGGAAAACAAGCGTGGGAACATGCTAAAGATTTCGTTGATACAAGAGTAAGTGGTGCTGTCGATAGTAATATTATGTTTGCTGCCCTTGGTGCTTCTGATAAAATTACGGGTCACTATAATAATGTTATCAGGATAGATCAGGATGGCGGTACTTATGGAGTTACAGAAGAGTGGTTATTATCAGATTCTAATACATATGAAGAACGACAATTTACTGTTGATTATAATCAAAGTCAAGACGAATATAGTGTGACATACCAAGGGACGATAAACGGCGTAGCTTCTGGCAGTCTAGCGGGTAATGCTTCTAATATGAATCAAGCTAAAGCTGCCATACCTTCCATAATAACTGCTAGAACAACAACAATTTCTTATGTAGGTTCTCTGCTTGGCGGTAGAACTATTCCAAATTCTCCAGATAAACAAACATTCGCATTAAATCAAATAGATGGCATTGTTACCTTTACTTATCAGTGGAATACATCAGATAATACTACAGTTTTCATAATTGATGAAGCTCAACATTCTTATTCGTTAGATAATCTATTGAATACTTTGACATTTACACAAACTGCCGAAGGTAAAGGCTCAACATCCACGGAGCGTTTGGCAAATGCAAAAAGTGCTGTTTACACAAATAGTGAAGCCCTGGCTTTGGCCAAAACCTTGGCAGGGACTAGTTTATCCTATAACTTAACATCTGTCGTCAAAGCTTTTGGTGAGCGTGACGGAACAGTGAGGACTACTTGGACGTGGACAGATAGGGACTCACACGGCAAAGAAGTTACGATTCAATCACAGGAACCTACAGCAATTTTAGCTGTTATCCCTATTCCTGGTCGTGCTGCTGGGCCTATTATTCAAAATATGGGAACACAAAGTTCTGAGGTTATTACTGTTTCGATTAGGTCTAAAAGAAATCTTACCCAGCCAACTTTGGCAACAGAACCATATGGGGAAGGTGGAACGATCATAAGTGATTCTTCTACATGGAATCCCCAAACTGGTGTTGCTGATAGAACAACACGTTTTAGGAAGGAGACTTAAATGGCTGCTCAGCCAGAAACAACATATGATCTATTTGGTGGTAGTGTAAGAAGTCTAAATACAACTCTGGGTATTAATCAAAATTCCACTGTTATTACTACCACGGTTATCAAAGATAATGGTCCTATTTCTGTATCCAACAGACAATTGGTGCATATATCTATCGGTGCATTGGATTTTCGAGGTATAGTGCAATCGTGGACAGAGGCCAAAACAGATATAGCGGGAACCGGTGTCTATCAAGTTCGTATTACCGATACCAAACCAGTTCTTGATGCGGCTCAAGTTATTATCGGTTCTTCATTCAATGATAGCAGAACACAAGCATATAATTATGGCGATAATGTTATACCAATAACATTTCAAACAGCATCACAAATAGCTGATGGAGTTCCTTTTAATGTTCTTGAGACTGCTATAGAAAATGCAAGTATTAAATATGGTAATCAAATTTATACTGTTAAGTTTAATTTTACTCTTCCGAGTAGGGGGAGTTTAGTAGAATACGCATTGAGAGGTCGAGCATTATCTTTGCTAGAATTGATATCCCAAATAGCTGATGATCATGGTCTCGATTGGTATGTAACTACATCGTCTAGCAATGTTATTTCGATCAATATGTTTGGTCGTACAAATATTACAGATATAACAGTTGACCAACTAGCCGCCTTACATCAAGATGCAGTCATTCGAAGACATGAAGGTCTGGAAAATAGAAATGCAATTCAAAAAGTAGTTTTGCTCGGTGGGTATCGATCTTATCTTCATAAATCTGATGGTTCTTTGTGGGAACAATTTTGGGGATTTGATGAAAATGGAAATAAAAGATCACAACCAATATATTCAGAAACTGTTATGGAAAAGATTATCAATAATGATTTTACATCTGAAGATTATAAAGAAGAAGACGTTCAAAAAATTCTATCCTATGCTAATGAATTTTGGGGTAGAAAATTCTTGGGGTTAATAACACCTGCTTCAGTAATTGGTTCTGATGGAAGATCATGGATAACTCCGACGAGTGCTGCTTGGAATGAATCAAATTCTATTCCCATGGATTTCAATAGAGATGGTCAATTAAAATTTCAGACAGAAGACGGACGATGGGTAACATTCGCGACTTTACCCTTACCTGGAACAAGATTTTCAACTGGTACTAAGCTAACTTATCAATGGGATGATGAATTATTTTCTAATCCCAATAGTCATATAGATGATGATAATAATATCTCAATAAAAGCATCCGTAGAAATCATCGATGGATTTGATGAAATGGAATATTGGTTGGAGCAATTTATTATTTATCTGCTAAATTTGGACAATTTTACAAGCGTAAGCTTATCATTTGCAATTTTCCGCTCACTGAATCCTGAGATGTCGTTTATTGTTCGTCTTGATTTTATACGTTTTATGAATTCGATAACCGATGACCTTACAGCTATCGCTGAGGGAACTTTGATTTATACGGATTCCGTTAAAAATAGTCTTCAACAAGGTTTTAGCGATCAATATTTTGTTCTCACATTATCAACGCCACTTCGTGTTAAGACAATACAAAAGTCAACAACCGCCGAAGAATCAGACACCATTACAAGAACTAGAATTGAAACTCTAGAGGATGTATATATAGCTCTTTTGGATCAGAGGGAAACATATGGTCCATGGTTGAATAGAATTAATGCCATAGGACGTGTAGAAGTAATCATTGATTCCTCACTAACCCCTTGGGCATTTGGATACAGAGGTATTATTAGTTCAGTTGGTTTAAGTTTGCTAGATCAAGTTGCTTTAGCAAAAATCAAAACAGTTGCCGATGTGACTCTTGACGCTAAAACCGCAGAATTAGAAGTTGCGGGAGTTCCTGCCGTTAATATAGGAGATCAATTACATACGACTGGCACTATAACTTCTATTAATGTAGTTTTTTCCATTAATGGAATTAGAACGACTTATAGATCATTACAATATACAACTGAGTTATCCAAATACCTTAGACAACAACAAGCTCTATTAGATAAACTTCGTCGTCAAGCTGCGGAATTTAATAATACCATGCAACCCACACAAGACGATTGGGAATTAGGCAAAGTCATAAGAACTCTTAAGAAGGAATTGCCAGAACCGCCACTAGATGTCAGTACTGAAGGTAATAGACGTAAGTCCAAGAATTTACTAGGAAGAATATCTGCTCGCAGTAGTAGTTCGGAGCCTAAGTATAATATTACACCAATGGCGTGGGTTACTGATGTTTTTGGAGAATTAACTTTGGTTAGAGACCCGCAAGTTTTTGGAAATTATCTGAATGTGGTGAATATGGGAGAAAAACAAACTGCACCAGGAAGACTTGTGGTTGGTACAGATGTGCAGGTTAATGAATTTTCTGTTACAGATGGAGGTGTTGTGTCATATTATATAAATACATCAGCACCTTCACCACCTAATTTTACTGCTAGGATACTTACATCAGTTGATAATTCTCAACCAAGATATCAAGTAATACCAATTGTTAATTCGGTACAACAACTCAATTTGTTACCAAGTGAATTAAATGCACTGAATAGTGTCACCAATATAGGAGAACCGGAAAATTATAGAGGATATTTAGCCACCAATACAGAAGTTACCATTTCTTGGAATGAAAATAGTGATGGTTCATACACTCCCTTTATAGAACAACAGGTAAATCTTTTTAAACCGATTGATTAGAAAGGAATAGATGTGGCAAGAGTTGGACCAAATCAGGATATTAATGATCCTACAACAATTTTAGAAGTTGGTAAATTCTTTTATGATAAAAGTGTTGATTTTGGTATTTTAAAAGCAATATCCGATACGGAAAATCCCCTGGCAAGTGGTTCGCCGATTCCAACCGTTACTATCCCACTCAAGTTGATGGATGGATCAACATATAGTTTAGATTGTTCCAGAATTACAGATAATTTCACTGTTGATGAACCAAAACTTGGTGAATCTGTATTAAATACCTATATTGATTTAGCTGAAAGATTTCGCGAATATTGGTTAACCATGAGAAATACACTATTTTCTCTCGATGATTCTTTTAATTTCGGTTCTACTAATGTATCTCCAGATCCTTCGGGTTCACAGTTATATGGTGGTTATATAACAGGCGTGTCTGGGTCGTTTGGAGGTAAGATGTATACAATAAATTCTATAGAATTTTTCACTAATATACCAGATATTCCTATTTGGTCTGGCTATGGTCCAATTAATTATAATTACAATACATATCCACAATTACTAAACGTTATTGATGATACTCTAGGTGATTTTATATATAATGAATACGAAGATGTTGATGCAGTTTATTATTGGAAAAAAAGTTACGGGACCAAAAAACAATTTGGTATTAATCCATCCATGCGAATATATGCTGGTTCTGCATTTGATTCCTCGGATGGTGGATCGCTTGTTCCGGCAGGTGGTGAGACACGTGAAAAATTTATACAGATACCAAATTTATCAACAATCGATATGACAATTCATGTCATAATAACCGCAGATTATTATGGTGAATGTAAGGATGAGTTTGCAGTTAGAAGCGAATTTGCTCAAGTTAGAATAGTATCAGGAATCGGTAATTATAACGGATATGATTCTGTTGACATTGACAGTACAATTCATCAATTAGATCTGCCCGATATTGCTTTTAGTGGTGTTAGAACGATAAATTTATCTATCAATGAAGAAATAATAATACCGCCTGGTAAATCAGCTTTTCTTACTATGGATGCATACATAACTACTGATATACATACTGGTATTGGTCCGGTATTCATGGAAGGAGATACATCAGTTGAAATAGTAGGTGTAGCACCTGTCCAAGTACACAGTGAATTGTCACATAATTATCCTTAGATGTGGTGTATAAATAAATGAAAGGAAGTAATGATGTCAGAAGTCAACATGTACATAGCAGAAACTGATGTTTCAATCGGTACGGGAGAAGCTCTCGGATTTTATGGCTACGGTGGATTTGGTAGCCCTCTATCTCTCAATGAATATAATGGACGCACATTTGTTACCAATACCGCTGGCTCCACTGCTTATGAGGAATGTGATAATTGTCGCAGAACTTCAGCATCCGGTGTCATCATAGGTCAAACTGGCGATGGAATTAATATTCTCAATTTGCCTAATTATTTGGCAACAATAAATTTACGCTTTACACACCCACAAGCCGTTTTGATACAAAATGCTCGTCTGATTGCTTTTGACGGGTCTGATACAGGTAATGCTCCCACTGGCTTAAATGTTTATGGAGCAGAAATTATCCATACTAGTAAATTGCAGACGGCCACCGGCACGGGCGATTCAGTATGGACTCTGATGCAGGGTTCTGCTGTACAGTTGAATCTCGTAGATTCTCCAGGAACTTCTGGTATTAGCCCTCTAGGACCCGCAACGACGGATATACGTCATGACTGGTACTGTGCATTGTCTGTCTCACCAACCATTCCTGGTGACAAAATTTTCGGGCTGAGAATCGATCTCGAATACATCTAGCGATTAATTTTCTTTTGGTGTATAAACCATTGGCGGCGATAATGTGTCGTCGTCTGGAATCTATTGCCAGAGGAGAATTTCAATGACGGTAAGTAGAGAATTATATCGGGATAGGAAAAACAAGAAACTTTGTACCATTTGCGGAGAGCCCGCACAAAAAGACAGGTTATTGTGCGATAAACATGCCACCAAAAATTTAGAAGGACAAAGAAATATTGCTAAGAAAAGAATTAAGCAAGGATTGTGTGTCATGTGTGGTAAATGTCCACCGGTAAGTAGACGAAAAAGATGCAGGCAATGTTTAGAAGCCAAAAAACTAGATTCTAAGCTCAATCGTGCCCCATTAATACAAAAAAGAATTAAAAATGGGCTTTGTGTTAGTTGTGGGAAGCCCAACCCAACCTCCAATAAACACTGTTCTATGTGTTCTGAAAAATATAACATGTCTTCTAGATTAAAAGACAAACAAAAAATAATTGATAATCTCTGTACAAAATGTGGTAAAAATCCACCGCAGACTAACCGTAACAAATGTCCACTTTGCTTAGAAAAAGGTAGACAGTGGAATCATAAACCAGAAAATCTTCATAAACGGAGAGATAAACATCGAGAAGTAAGGGATCAAATAATCAAACATTATGGCGGCAAATGTAATTGTTGCGATGAAACAGAAAGAACATTTCTGGCTATAGATCATGTCAATAACAACGGGAGTATCCACAGACGGGAAGTTCAAAAATCTTCTGGTCTTGGATTTTTCCAATGGATAGTAAACCAAAACTTTCCAGACGATTTACAGATACTCTGCCATAATTGCAATATGAGTAAATATCTTAGTAGCGGTATTTGTGCTCATAAAAATAAGATAAATGGTGTATAATATAGTGGATAAATCTTAAACTTTTGTAAAAAATGAGAGGAGGTGAAAGATATGGCAGCAGCAATTGATTTCTATGCAGGACAAGGAGGTGGAACTTGGGTCGATCTGAATGCGTCTGGTTTAGGTTTCTTTGGTGCATCTTTCGGTAATTCGGTTCAAGTCGGGCAGTATCAGGATAGCACCTTTATTAGTAGCAGCAATGGTTCTTCTGAGGGACCACAAGCTACCAACTGTAAATATATAACCTCATCTGGCGTGTCTATTGATGGCGACGTAACCGTTGTACCATCGTCATTAGCAATTAATTCTGGAACTATGAATATTCGCTTCACGTTCGATAGTGCGGTGAAAACTCAAAATTGTGAACTTCGTATTTTCAATCGTTCTAGTATTACTGTTGGCGCTGTGGGTGTAACAACTCAGGTGCTTCAGATCGCTAATGGAGGTTCTGGTGTTAGTTCTAGTGGTACTGCGACAGCCCCAGCCAGTCATGCTGGATGGGTAGCACCATCTGGTTCCGGTGTCGTTGTGGCATTACTAAGCAGTGCCGGTAGTGGTGGTCTGAGTCCATCTGGTACAGATACTCAGGATACACGACACGATTGGTACACTTGTATGTCAGCTAGTCCGCTGAGTATTGGTTCCAAGGAGGCGTTCGGTTTGTACGTACAACTGGAATATTTGTAAACCGTTGTGGCATAAAAACTTACAAGAGAGTGTTGATTGACCGACGATCATAGCTCTCTTTTTTTTCTTTTTATGGAGAATTTTTGTGAAAAGGAAACCACTATCGAGAGACGAAAGTGGCATGATCAAAAATGTCTGTATTACATGTGGAACTTGGTGATTTATGTGGCAAAAAGCAATAGGAATTGATGGAGAAATCTACGATTCAAAATCTGAAGCTAATGTGGCAGATTGGCTTTTTGGTAGTGATATCGAATATGAACCACATAAGAAATTACCCAAAAGTCGTAGTGTGTCTGACTTCTATTTACCAGAATATGATTTATGGGTTGAATATGATGGCCTAATGGAAGTTCGCGCTGACGATAAATTGGAGAGGAAAAAAGCATTCTATGAGAAACATGGATTAAATTTTTTGATTATCACCCGAGATAATTGGCAGAGAGACATATTGGAACGGGTAGAACTAGGGGGATAAAATGACCAAAAAACAGAATACCGCTTATGGTGTCATCGGTTTATTTTTGGGAATAATAGGTGGTATCGCTGGTACAGCTTTTTCTTTGGGTGCAGATAAACAGCGAATAAATGGCACGCTGAATCGACATACTGCTGAAATTAATACTTTAAAAATAATTGATGAAAGACGCGAAAAAGAAGTCCAACAAGAATTAGATCGTTTTTCTGAAATTGTTTCAGTCCAAATAGCTCAATTACAGAACAGCATATCACATCTTACAAATATCGTAGGCAATTTGCATACCGACCTCCAAGTACTAAAAGCAATAATGGAACGAATGGAACAACAAGATTCTAAAAACAGATCAAATTAATACCATCTATACATGACCTCAATTGCACGACGCAATAGAATACCAAGAACGCATGCTTCGCCTTTGCTAATAGTGTGTTGTACCACGCTCTTTTCACCATTCTTTTTAACACTTAGATAAATACGATATCTTTCATTTTTATCCTTACCAAAATACAGTATGGCGTTTCCACTCTGGTTTGAATGGAAAAGTCCTTTATGTTTTTTCGTAGAAAAATCAAATGGACCCACCGAATTCTGAAGACCAGTCAGAACAGATAAAATTTCTCCAATATCGGCATCTCCGAGTTTGAAGATAATTTTATTGTCCCAACTAAATCGAGCATTACCTTTATTATCTTTTCCTTTCTGATTAGTCATTTCCAAAAAAACACAATCTTTACCTGAACTCAAATTCCATTGAGAAGCAGCACCATTGCCATCGTTTAGAGCTTTATAAAGTGTAAAACCTTTGCTGAATTCCTTATCGTTTGCCATTACTTACTTACCCTTTCTTTTTCTTCTTTAAGTTCTCGCATACTCTTTGCTGTAGCAAGAGCATCTTCGTATGATAGTAATTTGAGATTTACATCACCAGTTTTTTCATTGAGTTCACATTTAATGCCCAAATTTTCTAATACTTCTGCAATATTGAAGTTGTGGCGATCAGATAAGAGACGAATCATACTGATTTGACCAGCATGAATTGCACCGCCCTGTTGAACTTCAGACGCCATAGCTACCGTCTTGCTAACTTCTTCTGCTGCGACCACTCTTTTTAGACGTAAAGCATTGCGATACATTCTACCTTTAGCCCTAGTGTCTGCCATTGCTACGAGATATGTAGCAAAGTCTTCGAAGCAATTTTCACTATTTGCGTCAGCCAAAGCCTCGAATCTTATCTGTCGTCCTTCGTGGGTAATAAATACACCCCATGCTTTTACGCATGCACGAAATCGATTCTCTTCTGTTGGGGCAGCTATAAGATCGCATCCTTCCTCAATTAATTCACCAATAAGTTCACCAGCAACTCTCCTAAGTCCCTCAACTCGTGGGTTTTTCCCATCCATTTCATCTTCTAGAAATTTACCTAACACAAATTGAGTCCATCCTGGATCATTTATATTGAGGAATTCACATTCTTCTGATTCTGGTTCTAATTCAGATCCGGATTCATTAGTATCATCATTCTCTTTTACGTCTGGCTTTACCTCGATACCGACATCTTCCTCACTTGAATCACATTCTTCTGTTTCAGAAAAAACAGCCAATCCCTTTTCTCCTTGTTTGTGGGCTTGATATTTTTCTAACAATACGGGCCGTTGGAGACACTTACCTTGTTCGTCTAGCAATTCTTTTTCGTCATAACCCAAATCTATCAATGCATCTTTGAGTTCTTTTTTACCCATTTTTGTTGGAGGTTTTGTTTCAGTTTCCATTTTTCATCTCCATTAAAACAAACTTGACTAATGCTCCAATATCACAATCTGGTATAATGATGGCACACACTTTTATGCCAAATTCTTCTTCAATCAATTTTTTGTGGGATTCATGTCTCACAATAACTCGTACTCGTGGATCGCAAAATGCCGGTTTCAAATCAGATGATTCTCTATGGGGTTTATCGATAAACTCTGGGTCGAAAGCATAATGATAAACTACAGGAGCATTACTGGATAATGCTTCAATCGTTGTCCCGATACTGGTTGCTATTAGTGGATAGTGATACCATCGCAATAAATCTGATATGTTAAAAGCTGGGCAAAGTAGTGGTACGCATGGTTGGATTATGTGTTGAGAAAATAAGCAAATATCTACACCAGTATATGTTTTACAAAATCTATTTATGGAATTGATTCCCAAATATGTCAAATGAGAAATAGCAAGATGACTAAAAACAAATCCGACGATTGCTATATCATCATTAAGCGAAAGACCTATTTTGGACATTTCTGCTGCTGCGTCTGTTTTGCGTCTCACAGCTTCTGTGTGTTTAGGATTCTTTTTCTTTTTAGCCACCGGAAACACTCCGACGTTGTATGGCCATTTGTTTTGCTACATCTTCGCACTGCACAATGGATTGTTTTTTGGTTTCATCAATTTTGGATATAGTATTATGGTGGAGTGGTGCTGGTATATGATAGACTAATCCAATCTCTGATATTCTCAGTATAAGATCATAATCATCTCGAATGGGCATTTGTTCATTAAAACCACCTTTTAATTTGGAGAATATCTGTGGTCTAACCAGAAAGTTTCTATCGTATGAAAATGTCGCCAATAGTCTTTGCATATCAAAAGAACAATTAAATATTCTCTCTACCCTACCATCGGGATGATGATTGTCGCAATCACTTACAACACAAGCTATAGACTGATAAGTATTAAAAATTCTGATAGCTTGTGCAATTTTGTCTGGAGCATACCAACTTGTGGGATTCATAAAGCCGAACATTGTTACACCTTGCCATTTCATCTGCATGGCAATATTGGTTGTATGACCAATGGTGCTTAATTTTTTACGAAAAATCCTGATAGGTATGCCGTTTATTTTACCATCAAATTGTGGGGGAAATCCCGTTTTATCATCAATCGTTATGCGTTCTGCTCCCAGTAATTCACATATAATTTCATAGGTTCCATCCGCACTGTCGTTATCTCCGATGATAACTTGATTAGCGGGGCGGATACCCTTCGTGACGGACTCCAAAGCCCTTTTTATGGTTTTGGCGTTATTGTGGGTAGCGATAACTATTGAAACATTTTCATTATCTGTCATTATGTTAACCAGCAAGTTTCACAAAAACACGAAAGACCCATTTTAGTTTCTACTTCTTCGTTTCTCAATCGTTCGGTGAATGATTCTCCCCTATATTTCATAAGTGATTTGTATGGTGTAGTGATAAACAAACCAAATTCCAATTCGTGTGGAATTATTGGGGTATTACCCATCAAAAATGGGAAAAGCCAATGAATAACTCTACTAGGTACACATTGAACAGTTTCTGCGAATACATCGAAGTTAATGAATATGTTGCCAGCATATATAACCAGAAAAAATGGTGATGTTATTTTCTGCGAAACACGACGGATAGTTTCTCCTCGTTCACATATCAACTCGTGAGCAACGCTGCTATCAACCACTATAGGAACGGAATGCTTTCTGGTTTTTATATATTGCAAAGCCAGATTTTTGCGATCACCGAATCCTGTCACGTCAATAATAATAATATTATTGGCATATTTTGTGTACCAATCAGATTGTAATGTCTTATCTAAATCTTCTAGGCTATTATGCGCTTCATCAAAATAGACTAACATATCGAATTTAAGCTTACGTTCCTCAATTACTTTGTCGTATAGTTGTTTTGAATCTAATGTCTTTTGTTGTCTTGCCCACTTGTAACTACGACACATCCTACAATATCCAGGAGCATACGTTTGGCCGTCCTTAGTCACACACACCTGACCAAGAACACATCCCTTCGTTTTATCGTCTTTCTTTAGAAAACAACATCCTTCGCATCCAGTAGTTATCATTTCACAGCCTCTACGTATATAGCTACACCTTCGTATCTTTTTAACGAGATAGTTAATCCAATTTCTTGAAGAGTACTCAATAATGTTGCTGCATCAATGACGGACAAACGATTATCGTTTCCCTCTTGTGTTCCTAAAATCATTTGAGAATATTCTTGAAGATTAAATTGTCCTTGTGAAAATGATTTGGCAATAGCGTGGCAATCCGGTACAAGAATTTTTAATGTACCACCAGAAGATAATTTTTGCGCCCAATTGGTTAGAGCTTGTTTAATTAAATTAATCGGTAAATATTCAAGACAATCTAACGCAACTATTTCATCAACCGTAGCATCTTCTGTCAACCAATCTAAGGAACCAATATCCCCCTGTCTATATGTATCCAATGGATTTTTACCTTGTGGAATACGATCTACGTTAATATATCCAGATCGAATATCATTTCCACATCCTAAATTAATTTTCATTTCATTCTCCTTGTTACCATTTACCGGCGGGGCAATTAGCTACTTTCCAAAATGCTTCATTCCATGCATCTATAAATTGTTGTTGTCCAAATTGTTTTAGAACTGTTTCTCTACCAGCAGCGCCAATTTCCAATGCCATATCGTGATCTTCTATCAAATCCTTTAGATGTTCTTTCATTGTTACTGGATCATTAGTAATGAATCCATTTACACCATTTTCAATAAATTCAGGCATAGCCGTAGTAGCCGTAGTGACAACAGGACATCCAACAGACATAGCTTCGAGTAATCCAAATGGCGTCGTTGACCATAGAGTAGTATTAAGGAAAACAGACGCATGACGATAAAGTTCACGTAAATGGTCTACGTTATCGGCATTCTTGGAAAAACCTGGACTGTCTCCCCATGGGTTTGTTGGGAGGTCTTTTGTTACCTCCTTATATATGTCGAAGCCACATATTTTGTTTCGTTGTGGATAGTTCCACACTGCTGTTAAAATTTTTCCATCGCCACCAACCCAGCCATTCCAAAAATCGGTATCCATGCCATGTCGTATGACCGTAATGTTCGGGTCATCTATGTCTCTAAACCACGCACCGACTGAGAAATCAGCTAGAAAAATATCGTGACTACATGGCAATTTTCCTACTCGTTCAATAGTTTCGTCATCCCAATCGGGCCAAGGAAGACTGTGCTCTGCCTGGAGCAATGGACAATTAAGTTGTGTTGCTAGCTGTATCATTATAGGATGATGATCAATCCTGTTCTGAGTAAGCACCAGATCAAAAGCTATGTCAATCTTCAATTGTTGGTTAATATCTCCATTTCCCAGTGGAATAATATTCGATGGCATAGTTCGTTCTTGACTATTCCATTTATGGAAACGGGGATGATTTAGCATAAAAAATTGATGCCCCGTTTTGGCTAGTGTTGAAGAGTAACCCTCATGATTATTTGCATAGAGAATATTCAGCGGGCGATCCTTATTTCGATTAATACTTTTTAGTATTCCAGAAAGTGGATTCGCCATTTATTTCTCCCTCTTTTGATATGATGGTGTTGTCAATGCTTCTTCAATTGTCCATCCACGCTTTAATCTCAGATACAGCATATCATAATTAATATTGAATTCATCAGCCCATGTCGCTAGACATTGAGTTTTTCCACCATACGTCTCTAGATGATTGTTTCGTCTATTCCTGTTGTTCATTTTCGAAGTAGTCCATCTACAATTTGATTTGCAATATCCTTTGTCATTATCGATTCTATCAAGTTGAAGCCTATCTTGAACTTCTCCCATATCTTCTAAGAAATTCTCGAAAGATTTTCTCCATCGTTTACAAACTTTGATTCCCCTACCACCATAATTATGATAAAATTTATTTTTAGTGTTAGTACATCGCTGAATCATATCCATCCAAGATATATATGTTTTTGATCTTTTTTGTCTGCGATGTCCATGTTTGGTCGATCTTTCTATTATTTTTTCTATATTTAAGCATCCACAACTTTTTGTTGCTCCGCTTTTCAGATGATGACCAGCCACAATTTTTGTTTTTCCACAACTACATATACATAGCCACCGTATTTTACCGCATAGACTATTATCTGCCCTTTCGACAACATCCAATCTTCCGAATATTCTTCCGATTAGGTCTCGCATTATGTTTCAAGCAATTCTTTAGCTATTGCGCCAACATTTTCATAGCTAAAATTGGTGGCATGTTTCATGGCTGCCTTACCCATAATATCAAGTTCTCCATTATTCCATCTATCGTAAGCCTGTTGCATACATTCTATTAAATGGCAAATATTTGGATCAAACCACTGTTCATCCCCCGTGTATAAATCTGGGAAACTATCCGTCATTCCAAAACAAGGAGTTAATTGTCCATCAATAAGCCATCCGCAATCAATTTCTCCAGGATTCGCATCTTGGCAAATCCACGATTCCTTTTTGTCTAGTGGCCACGATTGCCTGTGCATCAATTCTGGATAAGAACCCCAATTGCTAAGTATAGCGGGATTACCGAATCCCATAGCATCATGAGCAGGAATTCCCCAGGCTTCTCCGTGGCTGGCAGATACAAAAATATCACATGCAGTGTGAAGCTGATCCAATTTTTGGTCTGGCAAGAAGTCTGTTATACAGACGACTGGTGGATAATATTGATGTCGAATATATGTATGTAATGATTTCTTTATATCACTGATAGCCGCCTGGAGCGTATTGGTGGATTCTTCCGAAGATTTACCCGGAACATTAGTTTTAATAACCAGTACTACGTCGTCTCGCAAACTGAAGGCACCGTAAAATGCTCGTAAAATTGCTACGATGTTTTTTCTACGGGTCATTTCTCCAACTGTATAAAATACGCATTTGTTTTTTAGTGGTGCTATATCTAATGGTTTTGGGGGATTGTTAAAACGAGCAATATCACAAGCACATGGAAGTATCCTAACGGGCACTGTAACATTGCTATTTTTTAAAGCTTGGGCGTTTTGGATAGACGGTACCCATATTTCATCCATTAAATTGCAGCAATGATCCCAATTAGACCTTTTGAAGTGAGTAGTCTCCCAACACATTATTCCAATATTTTTGACACCATATTTATATTCAAATTGATGAGGCAAAACATGCTGAAACACTACATCAACATTATCAGTATTTTTATTTTCAAGATGTGATACCTTGGCAGCCAATTCTTCGTTTGTTGATTGGGATAACTTGATTGCCCTGGCTACAACATCAATTCCACCGGCTTCCATCGCAAGCATATTATGGACTGCCTGATTGGCATAGCCTGTTCCATCACGAAATACACTTAAGTAACATACTTTCATATTACATCACCGTAACATTTATTTGATTAGAGACTTCACGATTAAGAATTGCAAGTCTTTTTTCTTCAACTGCATTCCTTTGTTGTACCATTCCCATAAAGTGTTCGACTAATTTTTGACGATCAAATGGTATTCGCTGATCACCCATTGTTCTTGCACCGCTATTTAAAGACTGGAGCCATTCACCGGCAAAATGTGTATGAAGCATATCTGGTCGACCCCATACCTTACCGATAACCCAATTTAAAAACTCACTGTTATTCATATCGTTACTGGGCGCAACTAAATTAGGAGTACTGACGCGAGAAGTCGGACAAAGCCAGGTTGTTTTCTGATCCTTGATGTCTGTTTCGCGAATAACTTGTCCCCAAATAGCTGCCGTTCTTTCCCACCCTCTACGACGCATGGGAACATCTTGCCCATATGTATCAATTGGTTCCTCAATCCACGCTCTAGTTTGCTTAATTTTGTCATCCCTAATAGATTCGCTTTGTTTCAAAAAACGATCTAGTTTGGTTACAAAATCAATATTTCTGGGGAGAGCCCGTTTCTGTTCTGTTTCAATGATAGCTTCCCAAAAATAACGTTCTACCTCAATTGATATTGATCCTGGACATTTCAAATGATCTTGCATCGCCGAATAATTTACAGCAGCTACAGGAACACCACACGCCTGAGCTTCAGCGCACGGCATCCCGAAACCCTCGCAGTTATGGGACATACCACATATAGTGTTATAATTATGATCATCCTCAACATCTATAGTGATCACATCTCCGTCAAAATTACTTGGGTTAGAGGATGCCACTTTCGTCAATACAAAACCTTCTCGATACAGTGTTTCGTGCGATTTCCGTTGTCCGTCGGTACGAATTTCGAAGCGATACATGGGGAGTCTGTCATATCGATATTGTATGTGACAACAATAATAACACCCCAATCGCTCCAAAATGGGACCAATCATTTTAGCTATATGAACAGATGTTGTACAATATACATTAAGCCATTCGTTTTTTTGATGCCCATCTCCAGCAAGTAATCCTGCTATTAGTCTTTCTTGTAATGCCCTTGGCCATAAATGGCATCCATATGGCAATTGTTTCGTTCTATCTTCATGATAACAAATTTGTCTTAAATTATCCCTAAGTTTCGTACCACATATATTAGTGATAACAGCTTTTCTATCTTTCACTTTCTGTTGTTTCGCGTCTTTTCCAATTTTTTGTGCAATTTTTTGTGAAGCTAAAAATATAAATTCAGCTTCGGATAAATGCGATGTAATAGTACATTGTCCATGATTTTCATTCGCATGACCATCAGCAGCAAATAGTCCAAGATAGTATGCCATATCTTCGTCCATAAATGGAAGATTATAATTTGGTAAAATTTCTTCTGTGGGAATGCGGCTTGCCAACAAATCCCCTGGTTGCAGTTTATCAGTTCTTTTGTATATGAATTTAAGTTCTGGACATGATGTACCACGTATTTCTCTTTCACGTTCTCTACTAACGATACTTTCTATTCCTTTTGATAATCCAGTTTTATCTACAACCAACCATGGATGATTATCTGTTGCCGTAATTGACCATGGTCTTCCTTTAATTTTCACGTCCAAGCATTTACTAGATGGATTCCTCATAGTCTTATAAACACGATGGAGCTTGCCATCTTTTCCTATTACTTGATCTCCAACGTTTATGTCTCCAATATTTTTCCATCCATCAGAAGCCATGACTGGAGTATTTGGATGAAGACAAATAGAATACTGAACATATAAATCAAATGTTTTCATGATATCTGCTAGTACATTCCTGGGGCACGAATGGCCAGCGTTTGGTGGATGAGCGGCAAGTTTCCCACACTTACGACAAATCATTAGTTCGCCTGCAAAGAATGATGGATAAGCAGTTTGACAATTTCCACATAGATATGTCATAATAACTTTGTTGCCAATTTTGAAATCACGAATTGCTTTCCCAATGTCATATCCTACATCTGGATAGCTTGTATGTAAGTAAAGAAATGTTCTTTTTGCAAGTTCGGTATGCCCTTTGTTCTTGGAATGATTTAGCCATTGACTGAATGCTTCTATCAGGTCGTAGTATAATTTGCGCTTTTGATTCCGCATAACGGTCCCGACAATCAAAGAATT
>LAZR01000751.1_pt1 | contig 22665 bp, 34 predicted proteins | sample 329461 | NCBI WGS metagenome assembly LAZR01 (sample SAMN03002196, study PRJNA259156) | marine sediment metagenome | biome: sea floor; feature: Hydrothermal impacted sediments; material: marine sediment; isolation source: Loki non-amplified sample from Loki's castle hydrothermal vent sediment ...
CCTTTAGAGGGAGAAATAGTTACAGCAGAAACAGAAGTTAGATGGGCAGATGACTCGGGAATCTTTACTCCTTGGAAGCAGTTGATTTCAGTCAATAAAATCTTTGCCCGAAAAATTCAGTATCGGTTGCGATCTGATAATTCAGCCGGAATCGCTTTCTATTCTTCTTACACTGGCTCTGTTGATGTTGAACCGAGAAGTGAAGGAGCAACAGATGTTGAAATTCCAATAGATGGATTAATAATAGAATTCACACTTCCATTCTTTGTTACTCCAAGAATCAAAGTGACACCTGTTGGGATTATCGCTCGATATGCTGGTTTTACTGATCGAGATAAAGTACAATTTACTCTGCATCTAAGAGATTTCCTTGGTGCTCCTGTTGCTGGGGTTGCTGATTGGGAAGCTACTACCTTTTCACTCAATGTTTAGAGAGTTGCAAAATGAGTCTTAAAGAACGATTAATAGCTGCTTATCAAGCTGTAAATGCGGCTGAGCCTCATGCTAGTCCTGCAGCAGCACAAGATAAACTTGCTGAGGAAACTGCTTTTGCTATAGGGTTATTTCTTCCAAAAGATGGCTCGGAAAGCATGACCGGGACGCTGGTGTTCGACCCCGGCTCCGATGTGGATATGGATTTGCTGAAAGCCGGGTTTACGGGCGATTCGATACTCTCCCTGGATGTGAGCGAGGATGCCTTTTCGTTCAATAAGGGTTTGCGGGTAACGAGTGGGGTTGTCGCTATTGGTGACATTGAATACATGTCGGGGTGGCTAAACGTTTCTGGGGGCAGTGCCGGGAGAGAGAAAGGTATTTGGCTTCGGAGCCAGAGCGGCCAACGCATCCACCAAATTAACCCCAATGGCAACCTCCTTGAAATTGGGGCGGGCGGGACAATAGATACAGCGCCAGCCATGACGATAGATACAAATGCGGTTAACGCTTTTTTTCTCAATTCTTCCGGGCAACTTATTGTTGGAGCAGGCACTTTTGGAGTGGCTACATCAAAAATATCTATTGTTGGCTCTGATGGGGCGGTCGCAAGTTTCCCCACAGTTGGCGCAAAGGATTTCTTAATCCTGGAGAATGACGGTAATTGCAATATTAATCTTATTGCAGATGTTGCGAGTTTCAGTCAGATAAAATTCACGGATAGTGGAGCAGCGGGTTGGCGTGGTGCAATAACATATTTTCATAGCGCTGATTTAATGACTTTTGCAACAGTGGGGCTGGAAAGGATACGGATTACCTCTGCTGGTGCTGTTACAATTACCAACTTAGCTGGGGCAGGCTCACGAACAGTTGTAGCAGATGCCAATGGCGTTCTTTCTGCTCCATAAAGGATAAATTATGAGGCCACTTGACGTAGTAGGAGTATTCAACATTGGCGCAGAGTTTGGGCAGCAACTTGAGATTGCATTGCAGGAAAACAAGCAACTCGAAGAAAAAATCACAGACTTGGAAGAAACGATAAAATTGTTAGAGGCAAAACCCACGGTGGAGGCCGGGTAATAATAGCTCTCTGATTGCAGAAGATTAATTCAAGCCTTAAAAATAAGAAGAAAGAGAAAGGAATAAAAAATGTCTGAGCAACCTGAATATAGACCTCCCAATTTTACAATTCAAGAAGCTTCTCAATATAAAGCTGATATAGATTCTTCCATCGCTCTTCTCGGGCGAATAGCAGCTGCTTTTGCTCCACATGAGAAACCAGCAATTGCAGAGATCAGCGAGGTCACAACTATAGCAGATGTAGCAGGAAATCTTGATGGAACTTATTTTACTCTTTCAAGCCCAACAACTGATTTCTATGTTTGGTTCAATGCCACAGATTTGAGTGGTTCTTCAGATCCAGGTCTTAGTGGGGCAACAGGAATTCAAATAGATTATACAAGTGATGATTCTGCTGCCACAATTGCAGCTGCTATGAATGCAGCGATTGATGCTTTAGCTGAACTTAATAGTTCAGTTGCTTCAGATATAGTTACAATAAGTAATAGAGATCAAGGAAGTGCGACGGATATTGTTGATATAGACACTGGATTTAGTTTTGCTATAATCACACAAGGTGGTGATGGGCCAGATGATTTAAGCCTTTATATAGATGAAGGATTTATCCTGAATAATCCTAATCTAATTGGAAACAATGGAATGGATACTATTGCTTCTCAGATTATATCTGAGGGAAGCGGAGGAATTGAGGCTCCTGGTGTGAACCCAAGAATAGATAGAGTTGTGATTAATCCTGATACTGGTGTTTATGAATTAGTATCAGGTACTGAAGCGATTTCACCAACACCTCCTGATCTTCCACCAGAAAAGATTCCAAACTGTCAATTTAGATTAGAGACAAGTACAACAATTCTAAGAAATTCTTTGATCACAGATGAACGAGTTGCAATATCTGCTTTCCGAACTACTCCTGGTCGAGAGTTAATAGAATCAAAGAATGTTTCAAATTTTACTACAGAGATAGATTTTACATCTTTTGGTGAGCATGTATTCTTTGGCAGATATGCTTCTTATGAATTTGTTTTAGTTGGAGTAAGAATACTTGGAACATCAAAGACCTTTGGAATTAGAATTAGTAGTGATGGAGGTATAACTTTTAAAGCTGGAGCATTAGATTATGCAAATATGAAATATTCTGAAATTGGAGCTTCAAATGATTCAGTAGATGATTTGGCTACGTCTTATCAAATATTAGGTGAGGTAGTTTCAGCAAGTAATCTTGGGATTAATTCCACGATAAAACTATTTAATTTTGGTGTTGATGTACTTGTTATGCATTGTATGGTCAGCGCTCAAGATTCTGGGGGTAATGAAATCTCATATCTATCAACTGGACAGTATACAGGTGGTGGTCTTCCAAATGCTGTGCGATTTTTTACATCAGGCACTTATATTTCTGGGCATATCAGTCTCTATGGAATAGTATCTTAATTTTTTTTAAGGAGATTAAAAGAAATGGCTCTAGGAAAAAAATCCCGAGATTCTCTCAAAGGAGTCCATCCAGATTTGAAAAGACTCGCTTATGAAATGTCTCGAAGAATTGATGCTGAGAAAAAGCGAAGAAAAGGAATTTATAAATTTGATTTCTCAGCCCGTGATGGAGTTCGTGGGGAGGCTGCACAAGATAAAGCTTTTGCTTCTGGAAATAGTAAAGTCAAATTCCCTGATTCAGAACACAATAAGAAGCCAAGCCAGGCAATTCATTTCTTGCCTTATCCAATGAGATGGCCCAATAAACCAGAACTTTACGTTGGAATGGGTACAGTGGATTTCAAGAAAACAAACAAGGAAATAAAAATCTACGCAAAACAACTTGGGCGATTCTATCAACTAGCTGGCTTTGTTCAAGCCGTCGCAATTGATCTAAATATCCAAGTTCGGTGGGGTGGGGATTGGAACAGAGATGGTAATATAATGGATCAGAACTTTGATGATCTTGCACATTGGGAAGTAGTTGTTTAGCTTTTTTCTTGGGAGTTGAGGAGATTAAAATGGCTAGTGATGATAACAACAATAACAATCGAAGATCTCCATCTTCATTCCAGATATTAATTAATGGAATGAACATAGCAACATTTATAACAGTCATTTCCATTCTCGCCGTTGTTATGCGATGGACAGGAATTGTTGATACAAAGATCACCAATCTTGAGGAATGGAAAAAATTACACATCGCACAAAGGCATGGAGATCGTTGAAGATGAGCAAAGAACTTGTTGCAATTTTAACTAATATTCCTGGATATGTTTTCCAAGGATTTGCCCTCTGGCTTCTTGTCAAATACTCATTGGATAGAAAACATCAAATTGAGAAACCGAAGAATTTGGCTGGATGGATCTATTATTTGAGAATAGAGATAATTTTCGCTTGTGTGTTGATTCCCCAATGGGCAGATTGGCTGCCTAAGGCTTTTGATAAATCTTAGTTTCTTTTGAAAGGAAAGGAAAGATATGCTCGGAACAATACTTGAACTTATACCTTTTGTTGGGCCAGTCATTTCTGTCATTGGATTGGTAAGTGATGCTGTTGCGGAGCCTAGTAGTGGTGGGGCAATGGTAGGATTAGTTACAACAGTTTTAACCGCTCATTTCATTTCTCCATATGCAGAGAAATTTGTTGAATGGACTGAGACTCCTTTTGATAACAAAGCGTGGAATGTATTTACGACAGTTTTGGGATGGGTGACAGAGGTTCTTGTGAAGCTTGGTAAGATTGATGCCAAGGAAATCAAAAGGGCCGTGATAAAAGAAGTGTAGTTCTTTTCTCTTTTTCCCTCCAAGAGAGGCCCGCGTTTTGTGGCGGGCCTCCTTTCCCTTTAAGAATGAATAATAGCATCTTCTATACAAGCAATACATCCAGGACAAGAGCCGCATCTTTTATTTTCCATTTTAAGAGTGTGGTGATTTAGAATTTTAGAATAAACATTTCCATAACCATCACAGTTCTGCCAAACTATAACACCTGATTTTATTGAAGGAAACTCTTTCTCAACTTCCACAATTGATTTGGCACAGATTTGACAGTGTAAACCTTTTCTTCTTACATTCCCAAACGAAAAAGTTCTAGAAGCATTAGCCTCTCCATAGTTACAAACTTTCTTACCACACATTTTACACTTTCCAACAATTTTGCATAAAACACTTTTACCCTCAGAATCGGTATGTGGATTTGTACCAAAGACTACTGCATCAAACATACAATGATTTGTTTGATCACAATATTCTGGAATAGTAGCAAATTCAATCATTCCTTCTCCTTTCTAATTCCTCGTTGACTAATTGGGACTCTTGAATCTTCTACTTTCAACTTAGTCCAGATAAAATTCTCAACTGCTTCTTCAAAGTTTCTTCTAAGAATAACCCTGAAATCTGCATCAATGTAAAGAGTTGGAGTTGTGAATATTCTCTGAGTATCAAGAAAAGGAGTTCTATTAACAGTGTCTAAAAAGACACAATGATCTGCAAGAAAAAGATTCCTAGTCCTAGGAGTTGGGCAGATAAAATCTGCAATAGCATATTCATGCCCAAGTTTAAGTGCCCAATCACAGAGAATTTTCATCCTTCTAGCTTGTCGATTCCTTCCTCTTATTGTAAAATCATAGTCAAAGAATTGTGCCCGAACTTGGTCAGCATTGAAATAAGGGCATTTAAGTTTCTTCTGAAGAAGTTGGGAGAAGGTTGTTTTCCCTGAATCATTCAGTCCCATTATTAAGATTCTTTTTCCTTTAGGTTTGTTGGGCATTTTATCTAACCCTTTCAAAATGTGAACAATTAGTTCTTTTTTCTCGAATAGTCCCAGCGAGGAGTAAAACTGCAAACATTATCCCAAGTCCTATCATTCCACTAACCCAAAATAGATCAATAACTGCTTCGGTCAATAAAGATATTTGTTCTTCGCACATCTCATTCTCCCCTTAAAGAATTGGTGGCCCGATATAAGTATAAAGCCTATCACTATTATTATCAACCATCTCAATCCTAGCATATTTCATTTGCTGCAAAGCAGTTTCAATTTCTTGAAGTTGTACAGTAGTTATATCAAATTTGAATTTCTCTAGGATTTGTGAACGTTTAACTTTCTTATTAACTGCCAAGAACATGATGATCTTCTGAAGAACCGCACCTGTCAAAGAACTTCCAAGCCCACCGAAGACTCGATACATTTTCTTTTCTGTTTTCTCAAGAATAGTCAAAGCCCTATTAAAATCATCAATTCCAACTATTAGATCATCTGAATGAGAAGCACTTAGTACCATACCAATTTTTTTAATATGAGTTGCTCGCCTCTCACAATAAGAATTGAATCGAGGATCTGCAATAGGGTATTCTCCATTTCCCATTTTCTTATCTTCACTCTCATACCAATCTACATATATCTGTTCTGCTTCTTCTGTGAATTTGAACTCACCAGCTAAATTCTTTATTTTTTGTAAATCAGCAATTAAAATTTTGCGTAAATTCTGGTCAGAGATTCGGGGCCTGGAAACAGTTTTCTTTTTATTCTCTTCTGATACAAAAATGATTCTAGCTGTGAATCCACCACCTATAGCTTCAAGTGGAAGCATAGAAGAAAACCAATCTGATGCTGTTCCACCCAAGAGATTATAACAGATTCCATGAATGTGATCATCACCCTTTCCTTTTGTTTCATATCTCCATGAATCATGTGAGTCATACCAATCAGTTAGATCAGCAATGAATCCAATATCTTTCTGCCCAAGAAAGACAGAAAGTTCTTTTGAGAATGTTGTCAAAGAACAATGAAACTCAATGAAACCAGATACTGGATTCTCATAATTGTTAATGCTATTCTTGAACACTTGAATGAGTTTTTCTTTGGTCATAGAATCTGCGGTTGTCTTTCCTCCCGCCTCTGTAAAGATATCCTGACCAATATCCATAGCTACCCCTTTCCTGGTTCGTCCACTGGGACCTACCAGTATTATATATAGGTTGGGGTAGATTTTAGAGTGGCCCCAAGGCATACAAACTTTTCTCTCAAGTGATCCTGCTATGAGAGAGATTGCAGTCCATATATGATATGACTCGGGCGGCTCTGTATCATCTGTGTATTCTATATAATAAGATATCCAATCGCTCAGAGCTCTTGCCACACTTCCCTCGTATAGATGCGAAGATTAACTTGAGATTCTTCAAAGACCTGCTCACCACGCTTGAGTTCTTCCTTCCATCTAAGAATTAAATCAGTATCTCTTTCACGTTCAATTGAGACTACATTTTGCAATCCTGATTGAGCAATAAAACCTGCACATTTATCACAAGGTGGAAATGGCCATGTATAGAGAATTGTGTCTTTGAGTCCTTTCTGAGCAAAGAGAATTGCATTTATTTCTGCATGAATCGTTAATGGGTATTTTTGTTCTCGATCATTTAATCTTGTTTCAGTGTCATGCACACCACGGGGGAATCCATTATAACCAACAGATACTACTCTATTCTCAGAATCAGCTATGACTGCTCCAACTTGTGTTGAAGGATCTTTTGACCAGCTTGCAATGTGTTTTGCAAGGCTCAAAAACCTAAAATCCCATTTTTTGATTCGTCCTGAATAAAATTTTGTTTGACTTGCCCCAATAGTGTTTATAAGGAAATTACTATCAATTCTTTGAATCATATCTTAGCCCTTTCTTTTTTCAATTTTAATCTCAAACATCCACAACTTTTAGTTAATCCTGTAACAAGTCGGGCCTCTCTAACTCTTGTGAACTGCCCACAGTCACATCTACAACTATAGTAACAATGACTATCTTCTGCAACATCAAGCAATTCTAGGACTAGAAGCCTCCCGAATTTCTGACCTTCTAGATTCCTCATGTTTCTCCTTTGCTTGCTCAATTATCCCTGGAAGTTCTAATTCCAGATCACCAATTTGTTTGAAGTCTAAATCCTTTAATTCTATCATGTTCTTCCAATCAAATCCTATCTTGCAATCAGTTCTAATTGAAAATTGGCGGCCTTCCCATTCAAGAACATCGTGCATATGCTCTATTCCCGTGAAAATAACCTTTGATAAATCACGAAGATTAGAGAAAGGAGCCTGGCCTAGGTTTGAATCATGGCCCTCAAGCAAAAGCTCAAACGGCCGCATCCAAGGTGTTCGATCATTATAAAGTCGAGTCATACCATTCTTATTATTCCTTGAAACTGTTGATTGAGGATTCCAGTCATAAGCTTCCTTGAATAGATCATCGCCCCATTCTCCAAGAAATGTTCTTTTGTCTTGATAGCAATTTTCAATGGTTCTGTTTTTATCCAATTGGGCTTGTGTTCTTTTATACCAATGCTTTAGACCTGGATAGCCTTTGTGATAACCGTCATAGATTCTCTTAGAGAGATCAAGGTCAGTCTCATATTCCAGAGCAAAACGGGCCGCCTGCATATCGTAGTTGAAGCCGTGATTACTATGCTTTCCACATTGTCGAATTGAGTAACCACGCGGCCAAAAAGCATCAGGGTAGACTATGGATAGGGCTTCTCTGGTCCATTCAGGTTTGTTGGCTAAGCACCATTTATCCAGTTCAACGCGGGCCTTCTCAATATCTATTGGGTCCCGAGAATGCCCAACATATTTATCTTCCAGCTTAATATACTCAATGGGCAATCCTGTGATCATAGAGCCACTCACTGCATGAGCATCAAGTCTTCTTTCTACGACCCTAATCATGTTTGCATCACCCGAAACAAAAGCTACAACAACCCATTCAGCCTGAACTTTATCCCACTCAATAAAGATTCTATCATCATCAGGAATTAAATATGAGCGGAAAGATAAAGGAAGGTTCTGATGATTCATCCCTGTTCCATCAATCGTCTTACCACTAGCAAATCTATTATTCTTAGTTCCTCTTGGATTATAAGCACATCGGAAGCGGCCATCTTTATCGAAGCCAATATCAAGATACGTAGAATTGAGTTTTCTTAGGCCCCGAATCCCTTGAATCAATTTTGCTTCTTGCAAAGGCTTTCTTGAGGTTGTACCTTTAGCAAGTCTTTCAAGAGACTTATCATCCAAGGTTGCAGAAGAGGTTTTCTTAACCTTATTGTATTTTGTGAACGGAGTTATTTTCAGTTCTTCGTAAAAATATTCCTTGCATTGCTTTGGAGAATTTACATTGAATTCTCTTCCAGTTATAGTATTAAGTTCAATTTGTTGTTTATCTATATCCCTCTCAACTCTTTCTTTCTCGATTTTGATTGCACCTGGATCAACATGGATTCCTTTCCAGACCATGAAATTTATTGGGTCAAAATACTTCATTGTCTCCCGATAATAATGAAAGAATCCATCCTCCGTAATCTTATGCTTGATTGCATCCCAGACTTCAAAAGCATGAGTGCAATCTTTGCAATTATAGGTCCACCATTGACCCCAGTCTTTGATCTGATTCAGTTTCCATTGCTTCCCTTCATCTTTGTAATAAGGTTCTCCTTTGCACTGAAAAGATACAAGGAAGTCAAGACCTTTAGGGAAGTCGGGATAGAGAATATGATGGGCAATCATTATATCATCAATATATCCTTTTGTCTGGATTCGGTTGTGTGCAAGGATATAAGAGGTATCAAAAATTAAGTTCATTCCAAGTTTTGGAACTTGGGGGTCTTCCATGAGATTTGCTATTGCCCGCCATACATGGCCTTCTTGGCTTGGAGAATAGTTGTCTACAGGTATGCACATAGCCTCAGTTGGATTCGGGGCAAAGCCTATACAGGAGACTTCATTCTTAGTCACTTCTATATCCCAAGATACAGTTCCTCTTTCCTTCCTAAGATTATCTATATAATCAGTCGCATCCTGCCAAGAAGGTCTGATTATATAATTTCTTTCTAGAAGCCTGATCTCTGGGAAAGTTGATTGATAGACAGATCGCCTCATATCCTCAACGATATAATAGCGAACCATGAAATTTCCATGGAGTGCTGAGGAAGGATGAATGGCGGGAATGACTTTTCTTCCGGGTAGAAGTGTGGACTCAAGAATTGAGCCTCTGTATTTTGTAATCTGTTGATGGCCAGTCAGGCAATAACAAGCAAGGCGGCCCATAGGCATAAGAACATTTGCTGTTACACTTTGCAGTTCTTCTTTGAGTTTATCTTTCCAGTATTCTCCCAATTTGGTGAGACCGTTCCGGCCAATTAATTCTTCAATATTTTTCTCAATAGGTTTCTTTGAAACATTAGTTAGATATATCTCTGTTCTTGTTAAACCCGCCTGGTGGGCACATTGCTCTAAGACAAAGCCTGCTGGCCCAACCCAAGGCTTTCCTTTAGCTATTTCATTTCTAGCAGGAGCCTCTCCAATCATCGCAATTGCGGAGTTGGGGTCTCCATCCGGCGGGACAGTTCCCTCATTCATAGCAGGGAGATTTGGATAAGATACAAAGCCCATTAGGTTTTCCTTTTGTAATTAATCTCAAAAGAGCCAAGAACTTTTATCACTTTAATCGCTGAATCAAATTGAAAGTTTTTACCTTCGGTTACTAAAAGATGGATAGTAGTATGTGGAACATTGCAAAGTTTTCCAAACTCTCGGTATGATATTTTATTCTTCTTCATATAAGATTTAACTTTTCTTCTTAGTTCTGTTATTTCTTTCATTAGCTTTTCTCCAATTATGCTCTTGCTTTTTGAATTTCTGCATCAAAGAGTGATGATTTAAAAAGGATATGTTTAAGCATTAACTTTCTATATTCTTCCATGAGATATTCAATAAATTCATCTTTGCTTTCAATCACACGCATTGCCTCTTTTTTGGTCATGTTTTACTCCAGTTCAAATTTCTTCAAATAGCTTTTCCGAATCTCATAAAGATATTTCTCTTTATAATCTTCGTTGTTATCAAAGCCTAAAGTTTTATACCCCATTTCTTTTGCAGCAATGATAGTAGCACCACTCCCGAGAAATGGAACCAGAACCTTGTTCATATAAGGAACAGTAGTTACTCCAAAAGTTTCGATTATTTCTTTTATGAGTTCAAGAGGTCTTTGTGTTGGGTGGTATTTATCTCCAGCGAACACTGGATCAATAGCGAATTGATTACTTCTACCCTGTTTGAGAACAACGGATTTCATTTCCTTTTTAGCACCATAGAAGAAAGTCTCATATGTTCTAGCAAGTCTTAGGAGTGGTTGATTTGTCTGGCCATTCTTTTTAGTCCAGAGAGCGGGTATTTCATCTATCACCCAACCAGCTTCAGTTAAGGCAGAATAAACTTCTTTATACCATTGATACCCGAACCAGAAAACTATCTTAGCATCTTTAGCAGATACTCTAAATAATTCTATGGCAAGATCATCTAGAAATTGCACATAATCACCTGCTGGAATCTCATTGTAGTTCTTTACTTGATCTTTAATTGCTGTTTTGGGTGGTCTTTTCTTTCCCTTAAAATCAATACCATAAGGCGGGTCAACCTCAATCAAGAAAATCTCCCTATCTTCATCAGGTAAAGAAGCAAGTCCTTCAAAAACATCTATTATCTTGTAATCTTCGTCAGCCCCTTTTAGGAGTTTTTCAAGAGTTTTATCTTTTGCAGTCTCTGGATCTTCTGTTCTTCTTCTCAGCTCATCAAGAGCAAGCTTCTCATAAATTGAATCAAGTGATTTCTTAGCTTGATCTGCTGTTTTTGCTTTTGCCAATTCTGGCATCTTCTCAAGTGCTTCTGCGAGTTGTAAATGTTGGGAGATTCCCCCAACTGAGCGTTCAAGAAGATCAGCGGTTTTTCTTCCCGACCAGTCTTGATTCTTCTCTGAATAAAGTCGGTGAATTTCAGCGGTGAGTTTCGCTTGTTCATCCCAAGCCAAATTCTCTCGCATCAAATTCTCAATCAATTCTACTTCTCTCGCATCCAGTTCATCTTTCGATTCCCGAATTATCACTGGAATCTCATCCCAATTGTCGGGATCTTCTTCTCTAAGAAGCTCAATAGCTTTTATCCTTCTTCCACCAGCAAGTAGATTCAAGTTCTGATCTAAGACTGGAGGTTGAATGAGACCTTTGTCTTTGATAGAAAGAGCGAGATCATCTATTCCATTGTATTCAGTTCTGAATCGTTCTCCAATGACTATCTGTGAGAATCGAACATTACGTTGGACTATCTTATCCATTAGGTTTTTCTCTTTTTAGTGTTGAATAGGAAAAAATCTAAAGCCCAAATTTCTTTCTAAGTTCAGCTTTCTCTTCAGCTGATAAAGCTGATATTGCGCTCTTAGCACTCTTCCCTTGTGTTTTCTTCTTAACTGCTGCAACCCTAGTGATACTCATAGATTGCTCTCGATTCCTTCCTATATCATGAATCCAAGCCATCAATTCATCATCATTCATTTCTTTTAAGTGTTGTTTATATTCCTCAAGATTCATCGTTGTTCTCCCACTGTTTCTTTATTTTCTAGTTGTTTTGCAACTTCGTAGTTTGGTAGAATTATTAGTTTTGCTCTGCCGTTCAGTAAAGCAGTAAGAGTTTTATCCCTTCCTACTTCTTTTTCTAATTGTAGAATTTCTTTTAATAGATATCGCATGATTGCAGATAATCGTGAAGGCGGGATAATTGAGTGTATTAAAGCCTTTAACACAATAGGAACGTCAAAGGTTATTCTTCTAGTTCTCTCTTTATAAGAGGCCATTTGTTTTATCCTGCTTTCATTGTTAGTTTTTATTTTGGGGGAAAAAAGAAGGGAGGCTTTTTAGGGCCTCCCAATTTGAATTAACTAAATCTGAATCTCGGGAAGGATCAAGCTAACTTGAGTCCTTCCTTGATCATCTTTAGACTGCTTAGTCCTCGTTGCAGCCTGTTTCCCCAAGAAATCATCAGGGTCATATCCCTCATCATCAAAGGGAATATCAAAGTGAATCAAGAACCTCTTAGCCATAAGACCTTTAAACTCTTCGGCTTTGGGATCTCCGTCTGGATTTTGATCTCCAAGATAGTGGAAGACACCCTGCTTATCAGGCTGATCAGGGCAATCCAAGATTACCTCAGTCCTGAACTTAGTTGAGTCAGCCTTTCCCGCACCATGAGTTGCCTTGACGATACGCAAATTATGTACGTCATCCTCAAGGTGGGTGGGTTCTTGACGGTCGGCGATGCCTTTATATGCAACTTTAGCCATTGTTGTTTTCCTTGTTGGAAATTTACCAAGATGGGTTCAAAAAATGAACAGATTAGTTAGATTTTTCTTTGCATCTTTCTCCTTTCTTTAAGAGGATTGTTCTTGTTGAACTCCTGAGGTTATCAAACTTTCAACCGTTGGATAGATTCTTTCCCAAGATTGATATTCGGGATTAGGTTCTGCATGGGGGCTCCTTACTTCCCATTCATCATCACCTAATCTTACAAGAGTTAGTTTTACCATTCTTCCATGACAATAGTCAACGGAAATTCTTGCTTTGAAATTATCATCTCCCATCTCAATTGGGACAATCAAACCTAAATCTTCAAACTTATAATCTTTAGGTTCAAAATGCACGAATCCCAATCCCATTGGTTGACTTGCATTTACAGCGTTGCAGATTATCTGCTTGATCTGTTCTTCTGTAGCCCTAAATTTCATTCTTTTCTCCTTTAAAATTCAGTTATGAGAAAACCTTTGCAGAGATTAATCCTTCGACTCAAAGAAGCAAATTCTTTTTCACAATCTTTTCTTATCTTTGTTGTATTCTTTCTACTCATGATTACATTAAGCTTTCGCCTGATCGCTGCGATTTCTCGCGTTGCAGAGATATGTTGGGTTTGTGCTCTTCAATTCATGCTGCTTTCCCTCTCTTAATAAGATAACCAAGACCTGAGTTATGAGGACTTTGAAAATCTGAAATTGTAATATCTTGAATCCCTGTGATTCCCGGGATATTACTTTTCAGATTCTCATTGTATTTATCCTTGATAGTTTGAATCGTGAATTTCTTCTTTCCATCTGCTTGTACATCATAGTCACAACGCCCAACGGTTGAGAAAAGTAGAGGTGCACGAACTTGAAGATCACCAGTTATGAGAATCTCATTCATCATTTTCATTGCAGTATCATTTTGCTTATACATAGTATGACCTGTGACTAGAAGAGTTTTTTCTAGAGCACAGAGGGCTCTCAAGATTCTAGAAATTTGAGTCTTAAGAACATTATAATGAGTGAGTTGTGGAGGATATCCAATCATACCTTCTCGGGCTAGAATATCATCCATTGCTATATCAGAAAGAGTAGTTATTGAATCAAGACCTATGGAATTATATTTCTCGAAGAAGCCACTATCAAGAGCTTCCATGAAATGTTGTTCCCATTGAGCAAAGGCTTGAGCCTTAATTCTCTCCTCACCTTTCTGCATTCCAATGGGAGTAGCCCCACCTTTAGGAATCGGGGCTACAGTTATATTCAATTTATGAGGTAAGTATTCCTCAAAGTCTATGTCATGCCCTTGTATAGCATTAAATCCAGAAGGATCAAAAATATACATGAAAGCGGGCCGTGGGAGAGTAAGGAATTGAGTAGTTTTCCCACCACCAAGCTGACCGATGAGAAAGATCTTCTCAGCTTGGTCTCGTTCTTGTGGGTCTTTAGCGTTTGGCATTAAATTCTCTTTCTTTTATCATAGCTGAAGCTTTTTCAGCATCAATAAAATCTATAGGTGCATCAATTGATAAAGGAAGAGGACTTTGTATATAGAATTCCTTTATGCTACCTTTAGGTGTTTTATACTCACCTAGAACTGCTCTGTTACTGGCACTTAAAGATACTCTTATCCAATCCTCATCCCCTTCATAGACTAAGATTCTTATAACTTTCATCTTTCTCCTTTAGAATGAATAGTTAGAATATTCCAAATCAACTTGAAAATACTTCTCAACCCATTTCCTTCCCTGCTCGTTGTAAATCTTTCTATAGTCCTTTGGTCTTTTATGATCTTGCATATGAGGCAAGTGGAATTTACAGAGATCAGAAATTTCTTTAGTAGTTCCAATTTTTAATTCTGAAAAAACATGTTCGAGATCTTCCTTTAAATTTTCATATCTCCCAATAAACTTAGGAATTATTTTTGGGAGAGGGAATTGATTTGATTTGCATGGAGTAGAAGTTAACCAATCAAGTTGAGGTTTTTGGGTATTAGGAATTGCGCTCTCTCCTGGGAAAGTTTGCCTTCCTTCATAGATTTCTTCATTAGAGAAAAGCCAAGCATTGAAATCTTTTCCTTCGAGCTTCTCAGGCCATCTAACTTGAATGAAATGATAGAGAGAATGAAGCCTCTCAAAAGGATTTCGCACAAAGGAGAAGAAATAATACTCACCTGGTTCCTCTCCTTGCTGTGTTAAATAAGAACAAACATATCGGGCCGGGCTATGAGTTTTCAAAGGAGAAGGAGTTATAGCATCCTCATCTATCCTACTGAGTAAATCATGGATAGAAGTCCCAGCTGTCTTGGGAATATGGATAAAGACAAATCTGTACTTTTTAGAGATTAGCATCTTTATCTCTCCTTTCTTCTCTCCCCAAGAATATAAAGATTATTCTTGGTTTGAGCTCTGTTATTCATAAAATCAAGCATCATTAATTCACTTGTGAATCCAGGCTCTCCATTTAAGATATGAGGATAGTTTGGGTGATTGTAGATAACTCCCTCAAGTCTATAATAAGACCTTTTAGAACCTGTGTACAGAATTATCTCCCATTTTTCAATTCTTAGATCATAACTCCCACCAGTTATTGGTTGTGAATCTTTTCCCATTTTATTCTCCTTTTCTTTATATCCTATTATATTTCTAATATCACGTTTGAGTTCTTCATCTGCTTCACTGTGTTCTTCCGGATGCTCATTCTCCCACCATTCAAGACCATTGAGACAACTATCAATTAATTCTTCAAGCTTTAGGATATGAAAGTAATGCGGGGCATTATTTTTAGTCATTGGAGTTAAGCATCTAATACACTGGTTTTTTCCTAGATGAAAAACATGAGGATAAGATAAGGCTTCATCAGAAGCCCGACTCCAACTGAAAAGACAATAGCCCTCACTATGGTAGTTCCCCTTCATTTCATTCTCCTTTCTTCTCTCTAACTTCATAAACAATCTTGAAGTTCATCATACCATCAGCACCATTAAATTTATGCTTCCTTACAGCGATTCCAGCCAATTCTTTGAATTGAGAAGGCAGAGCAACAAGGGCTGCATTTAGAGCCTTAATTATTTTATTATTAGCTTCTTCACTGGGAGGCTTTGTGTAGATCCAAGTAATCATGGTTTTTTCCCTTTCCTCTTCTCAAGGTCTTGAACCATTTTAAGAATTGCACAATGAAAACAGTGATCTGCTCCATGCCCTGTGCAATCATAGTATAGTTGCTTAGAAGAACCAGAATCTACAAGAAATTTCTTAAGCTTTTCTATTGCTTTCTCATAGCCATAGTCACAACCTCGAAACCAGGCGGGACAAGCAGCATCTGTTCCATCGAAAATTGTTCCCGGAAGTTTCCTTCCATCTAATTCACCTTCAAAAGTTCCATTGCAAATAGCATCTTTTTTTCTTTTTTCTAACAGTAATTCTTGAGCAAAGCTATCATTCATCACTCACCTCCTTCCTCTTCCTCAACTCCATACTCTTGATAAAAATCACTGAGCCAAGTGAATCTCTCTTGCATACCACTTTTCTCACAAGCTACCTTGAGCCCGAATTGTGTTCCAGCAAGAGTGACATTATATCTACCCCTAGTTATCCCAGTGTAAATTAGATTTCTAGAAAGCATAAAGCTATGAGCAGGGTGGACTAGAAGGATAACTTTCTTCCATTCACTTCCTTGACTTTTATGGATTGTGATAGCATAGGCATGTTGTACATCATAGATAGTATCCTTGTCTATCTCAATCATTTGACCACCTTCAAGTTCAACATTCATAATCGGACGTTTAACTTTGGTCAAATCTTCACCTTTGATATATCCTTGGTCTCCATTCATGTAATTCTGATCATAATTATTATGAATTAGAATTATTTTATCTCCAACTGAGAAACCTTTGAACTTGCTAAGTTCTACTCCCTCACGATTGAGAGCATTTCTTAGAACTTCATTCAACTCTCCCGTCCCAATCGGGCCCTTCTTCTGTGGAGTGAGAACCTGAATCTCCTCAGGGAGATAATTAGTATCTTCCATGATTTCTCTCACAATCAATTGAGGGATATCCTCTGCTGTTCTCTCATCAATCATGCTCATCTGTTTTGCATCAAATTCTATATCATAGTTATTCCCTGAAAGAATACGCCCAGCATTGAGCGGAATAAGAGAATCATCATCAGTTCTCATTATCTTATTCAATGTAAATACAGGGAAGAAGTCGCTTTCGATTATATCTTGGAAAGGACGCCCAGCGCCTACCGGCGGGAGCTGGTTTTTATCCCCAACGAGAATCAGCTTTGTTCTGCTCTCATCAAGTCTTTTGAGAAGTTCATTCATAAGAACAGAATCAACCATTGAAGCTTCATCAATTATCAAGACATCATGCCACACTTCTTCCAAAGTAAATCCACCTTCATGGGGATTGTATTTCAGATACCTATGGATAGTAGAAGCAGATCGTCCTGTCATCTCTTCTAAACGCTTGACAGCTTTCCCTGTTGGGCTAAGAAGCTGAACAGTGAGTTTATTCAATTGAGCAAGGCGAAGGATTTCTTTTGTGACAAAGGTTTTCCCGACTCCAGCTCCACCTGTGATTACACATATTGCAGATTCTCCATTGAAAACTTGTTTGACAGCTGAGGCTTGATCAAGATTTAAGATTTCATCAATCTCTACTTCTTTTGGTTCTTCTTTAGTATTTACGAGATTGATAGTTGTTCTCTCAATTTGTCGTTCTGCATTGTAGAGAGATTTTAGAGAGACTTGGCTTTTGGCTTTTATCTCATTCTGATAATTATCAAATAAGATAAAAACTTCATCTTGAGTATGAAGTTCTAGAATAGCAGTATCCATATCATCTTCAAGAACTTGAGCACCAAGATAGTCTCTCATTCCTTTCTCATATTTGCCAGCACCCCATACTAACTTCTGTCTTGTGATATAAGTGTGACCACGGTTAGAAGCTTCGTATAGAACATGAGCTACCGCAGCTTGAATTCGATTGGGACTGTTTATATCATATCCCAATTGTCGGGCGATCTTATCAGATTTAAGAAAGCCGAATCCATCTATATCTTTTATCAATTGATAGGGATTTTCTTGGATAACCTGGACGGTTTTATTTGCACTTCGATAAACTTCCATCAGTTTCTTGATCGCACCAGTTGTAATCTCATAAGAAGAAAGAACAGCTATTGCATCAGCATCTGCCCCATGCTCCTCAAGAGCACGTTTCATAGCTTCAACGGTTTCTTCTGGTATATCAAATTTTAGAAGTTCCTCAGGTGCTTCTCGAATTACCTTGAAAGTATTTTCTCTAAATTCATCAATGATATGCTTAGTTTTCACAGGGCCGAGACCCTTCACATAATTCATCAGGAATTTTTGTTGCCCCTCTTTTGAAACTTCAAAGTCTTCGACAATAACGGAGAATTTGAATTGCTCTCCATATTTGGCGTGAATAGTCCATTCACCATGAAGCTTCAATTCACTTTTTATCTCTGGAATGCCATTAATAGCAGCACCAGTTATTGTCACTTTGTTCTTGAATTTAGATTCTTCATTGTTCTTCGTGGTTAATGTTCCTATAAAGAATCCATTTTCTTCATTACTAAAAACAATATAAGACAGTTGCCCACTCAGGCTGCTTGTTTCTTTTTCAGTCATTTTAGGTTCCTTTTGGTTTAGCGGTTTTTTAGATCTCTCAACAATGCACTTCTTCTCACAGTCAATCGAACAAAAACTTCTAATAAGAAAACTTTTGCAACTCTATAAATATCAACATTAGAAGTTTGTCGATTTCCCGCGACGTTTAGAATTTGAGGTTCAACTGATCTTATCCAATTCATAACTTCTTCTGGATTGGGATTGCTAAGTTCAATAGTTAAATAAGGTTTTTTTCGTTGCTTCACCTGATTAATTGTAAGTTGGGTACCAAAAGACTTCATATTAAAAGCAAGAATCAAAGTAGCATCAGCCTCCTTTATATTCTCAATAGTTCGCTCTCGGTAGCCACCTGTATGCTCTTTCAAACCCAAATTTTTGAGAGATAGATCAGACCCATTCGTAGTCATCCAACCCTTTGGAGCCCAACCTCCTGTCTCCATCCCTTGTTCTCTTGCAAAGTCTAAAGCGGCTCTATCTACACCCGTTTGTCCACCAGAGATAATTTTCATGCTATCTCCTTCTCTACTTTGAAAGCTTCATCAAGACGAATATCTGAAGATTGAACAATGTCACACATTTTATCAAAGACTAATTGGGATACAGGAATTCTATTGTCTGGACCTTCATGATATTCTCCTGAATAGAAAGCTTTTTCAGCTTGAATTATTTTAAACTTATCTCCATTTGCAAGCCAATTAATCATGAAGTGCATATGTTCACAGGCTTCATAAGAATCACCAAGGTTCTCAATTAATTCATGGTAAAAAGAACCATCAACATCACAACAATGACTATAAGAGCCTGCCATTATATCACCTCGCTTTCTACCTTCTCTGCCCCCATTGCTTTCTTCAATTCATCAAAAGAGAAAGGCTCCCATTTATCAAACTTATAACCTGCAGGTGCCTCATCAAAATCTTTATGTCCAGTTGTATAGTTACAAATCCCTTTATACTCACAGGCTCCATAGACTGTTCTGCAAGCACTAGGGCAATTCCGGGCATAGTGCTTTCCTTCCTCTGCTTCCTCAACCCTATCCCACCAGTAGATTGTATCTTCAAGCCATTGAGAAGCAAAGCCTACTGCTTTATTCACGGGAATGAATTTGAAAATATCATGATGAGTCTTGTGAACAAGGGCCGCATCAACCAAGACACCCATAGACTTTGCACCATAGAGCATCTTAAGAGCATAGCCATATCCATCTACTTGGGCATTAGGATCAAACATATCAGTGAAGCCTGCTTGCATCCCATGTTCGATTGAATAAAGTGAGTTTGTTTTATGTTCAACTACCCAATGGTATCCCTTCTCTTTTATTATCTTATCAAGACGCCCGACCAACCAACGGTTAGGTTTATCAGGATCAATTGGGACAGCAAAAGGAAGTTCTACTTCAACAAGTTCAAGAGTTTCAAGCCACTGGGTTCGAGTCTTAACATAATTCATGAACATCTCACGGGCCGTCCCAGGAGTCCTTGCCTTGAATTTAACTTCATCACCTATTGGAATCTCAGGAGGATGCCCGAGTTCTGCCCATTCTTGCAAGAAGCCTTCAAAGGCTATCTTTCCCAATTCAATCCCTCGGATTCCATTCTCGAAGAAGTTGATATAGAGGAAGTCCATTCCCTTATGCCACGCAGAACCAAAGTCAAGAGGATAGCGTGGATAAGCAGGGACAAGATGTTGAATGTAATGGAACCAGAACTTTCTTGGGCAAAGCTTGAACTCAGAGAGTCGGGAGTTGTCTTTGAAGTCTAAATTTAGTAGCAGCGGTGAAGCGGTTTCAGTCATTTTAAGTTATCCCCCTTTAAGTATATTTCTAAGAGTTAGTATTTCTTCTTCTCGTTCTTGCATCTTTGTTTTTAGTTTCTGAATAAAAGGAAGAATGTTTTCCCCAATTGAGAAACCTATTGGCATATCTAATTCCCTTCCAATTTCTTGAAAAGGAATTTTATTGTGAAGTTCTCTTGTATGTAGGAGATTTTCAAGTTCTGTGGAAAATTCTTGAATATTCATTATTCTTTCTCCGTTTCAAAAGTTATATCAGCAATCTTCATTCCTGTTGGGCTAGTCCTAACTTTCATCTTTGCCCTAAATCCTTCTAAAGCTGATGTATCTATTGTTAAATCTTTCTTTCTCATTAAGTTTAGGAGATAATGAAAGTTTTCTAATATTTTATTCATTGCTCTGCTCCTTCAAAGAAGGGAAAAGGTTACAGTCCTCTCAAATGCATGATCCTTAAGTTCAAGAGTTAAAGGATTAAGCCTTGTTTCTCTTTTAATAAACTTAAGTGCTATTATATTGAAGACTGCAACCCTCTTTCTGAAAAACTAGAACTTAGCTAAGTCCTGATGAGAAAACTACTCCGTCAAAGAGGCCATCAACAATTCTCGCTCTTCTTGAGTCATTTTCTCCATCAGAGCGGTAATCTTGGCCATGCGATTCGCGGCACGTGGTTTACCACTAGGCGGTGACCATTGATCCAGTTTACCACCCTCGCTCTTGATTTCATCCTCACTAAGGCCTTGCTGAATCCATTGACGCATTTGCCCTTGCAGTGCAACAGTGATAGAAGAAATAGCATGGCGATACACAACTTCAGCGCCAATTTCATTGATCATGGCGTTTGCATCTTCGCCAAACTCATATTCAACTTCGAGTTCACCACTGAATTTTTCATCATCTTTTTCCCAGTTGGCGGTAGCTTTTATCACAGTCATTGCTTTTACTCCAATTCAGATTGTGAGAGCTTTGCTCTCGGGATTAGCCATCAGAGGGTTCAGTAGGTTTAACTAAATCTTCTGACGGCTCTGTAGGTGTTTCTCCTTTCTTACTAAGGATTAACTCCCACATCTTACGGGCATTTGGAGTGCCCCAAATTTCCCGGGAAATTACCGAGTAAACTTCAAGCAATGAAGATTCTTTTCGAGAATCACCCTTAGCTTCAATTACAAGAACATCTTTCCCAGGAAGTTCTTCAAAGGTTAGAGCTTTTTCACTCTCTCCTTCTTCATTTTCTGAATCATCTATTTGGATATTATCTACTGCGGAAGGGTCAATATCTTTTTTCACATCTGAGAATGAACTATCACCACCCTGCATCGTTCTTTCCAGTTGAACTGCCATATCCTCAATCTTATTAATGACTGAGTTTTTTAGGTCTGGAAAATACTCATCAAGTTTGGTGAGAAGTTCGGTCTCTGTATTGTATGTTGGGATCAGTTTATCATCTCTCATCCCATTTACAAAGGCCATAAGAACAAGAGATATAACGTTTTCTGCTTGTTGACCTCTTGGGTCTCCTCCATAGACTGAGAGCATATCATAGCAACCTAGAAGGACTTTGTGGTCTACGGTTATTAGAATTTTAGTTTCTGGCATAGTTTTTTAGTTTCTCCTTTTTTAGAATTTCTCCGAATAATCAATCCCATGAATTATCTCATAAGGTTGATTCTCGTTGTGTTTCATGATTAAACTTGAAGCACGCATATCAGGTTCCGGTTCCAAAATTGTCATTTCAAGAACTTCATGTCCTTGATTTGTATGACTTGCAACCCCCGCCTTAGTTTTTAGCTTGACATTACAGTCCCGACAATAAGGAACTATTGCTTCTATCTTTGTTTGAAAGATAGCTTGTTCTTGCTGGCCCCAAAATTTATGTTTTTCGGGCATTATTTCTTCTCTTTTCAAAATGGGAACCACAACCTCACAGCTAGGAAAAAAGGAGGAAAATCCTAGCGAGGGGAATGAGATTGTGGTTCCTTTTCTTTTTATTATTCTTATTCATATCCGTACGATGCACACACATTGGGCCTTGGGGTCGCACATGTACCGATAGGCCGTAGTGCTCGCTCTTGCCTTCTTCATTATATCCGGCAAAACCCCAAGGCTGTTCATTGACCGCTCATCCTGTCACTCAGTTTGCGTTGCATTTCTTCTATATCCCATTCCTGGCGGCTAATATCATATCCCATCATGTATGAGTGCCGTCCACCTACCGGCTCCGGCGGGTTCCTTGCTGATGGCCCCCGTATCTGACTCCCTTTGGCTGTGGCATGGTTATCCCTTCTTTGACAGAACACTAGCCCACGCCTTGAATGGGCCGATATGGATCCGTACTGAGAAAGGGAAAGCCTGAGGCCAATATCGAAGTGTAACTCCCAGACTGATCTGGTACGGGTAGAACGTGAACCCCCCAACTACAGGTCCGATTTGATAGTCGAAATCTCTTGCCCTCATGATGCTGCTTTCTGCTCGATCAGGCGTTTGGCTTTAAATAAATAATTTTCGCCAAGCCATGATGTTTGCGTGATTATGTGCCACCCCTTCTCTATCGCTTGAGCCAACCCTGTTAACACTTAACATAAGCTTCTCAC
>LAZR01000752.1_pt1 | contig 22655 bp, 2 predicted proteins | sample 329461 | NCBI WGS metagenome assembly LAZR01 (sample SAMN03002196, study PRJNA259156) | marine sediment metagenome | biome: sea floor; feature: Hydrothermal impacted sediments; material: marine sediment; isolation source: Loki non-amplified sample from Loki's castle hydrothermal vent sediment ...
TTCTGGACGATTAGTACTTGCAGAAGAAGAGAAGAGTTCGGCATTGCTCAAGGTATATTTATATAACTATGTGGAGGAAAAATGGGATATTGTTAACTTTGTGGTGTATGATGATCATACAGGAACTAATACCTTCTCTTATGTGGTCGATAGGAATTTTGTTGTATTCGAAAATTACTTTAACAAAACTCTGGCAAATCAATTCGAGGTTAAAGCTGTATTTGCTGTTGAAGAAGAAACAAGCCAATCATTTGTTTCAAGGACAGGTTTTGGAATTACAAAAATCAACGCCAGTATTTATTATGATACTCCTAATACCGAACATATGATAAATCCTGAACTAGAATTTGATATTGATATTACTGAATATTTTGAGAACGGCGATAGATATTTAGAACAAATAAAGTTAGATCTATTTTTTTCAGGTGAAATCGAATTTGATGACGCATTTTTATTCTCACAATATGCGCTTTTAGAAGAAAATTATGACTTTTATTTGAGAAACGAATATTTGGATTTCGAAAAATTTTCTTTAGAAAATGATGAAATAATCCTTTCTCGTGAAGAAATTGATCGCCTTTTATTCCACGATATCAACAACAATAAATATTATATTCGGGCAAAATTAGAATATGATTGGAATTGTATTCTTGAGATGAACTTGGGAAGCAATTCCAAACTGGAAATTATCTCATTGCTCAATTTAATAAAATATGACCTATTTACGGCATATACATCTTATGAAACCACAAGGATCTCCTCACAAAAAATAAACACGTCATATAATCTTGTAGAGATTATGGCACCAAATTACATCGAAACTGATAACGGCATTTCTGTCCTAGGAGATGATACTGAGTCTGATATCGGAGTATTCGGGGGATTCATGAGAAATGTAGATACACGACAAAGGCTAATGGTCCGCCAACAAGTATTCTATAACTTCACTGAGAGTCAGCAAGGATGGAATCAAATTTTACTTGACCAGGGATACACCGATGTTATTTTGAAGTTTTTAATCCCATTTGGATATTTAGCTTCACCTCTTGATTATATAACCAATACCACAGAATTCATTTTCGTTTCAGATACAGACGTTGCTTTTATAAATTTTTACTATGATAACGGAACAAATTACATCAAAGGAGGAAACATGACTCAGGACTCCATTTACCTCGCTAAGTTTACCTACACATGGTTAGATGTAGAAGGGGATACGGGAACAGAATCGGGTGACTTCATAAAAATTATGTTCAACATTACAGACATTTTGGAAAATAATGGACTTTATGAATATAGCCTAGTCGCTGATTTTGATGTTCCCACCCCTGACTTAACCATAGGAAACGGTACACAAAACTATGAATCAGGTCTAATTGCCACTCCTGACACCCCTATATCGTTTAATTCAAACGAGTTTGAAAGAAGTTCTAACTCGCAGCACTATTCATGGAATGAATCTCTTAATTCTTATGACGGATCATACATGAGTCATACTTATAGTCCAGATGATCATAGCAGCTCTTATATAATGAATCCATTGAATATGGAAACCAACTTCCCAAGTGAGAATACAATAGACGATTGGAATAACTGGAATTTAAATTATGATCCAGCAAAGACGACATCTTCTTTTAGCAATGGAAATTTAACATCTTATATAAATTCAGGTCCGGATTTTTACACTCCAAATCAGCCTGATGATTTTAATTTAATTAAAGGAAGTTTCGCTCAATTTGGGGATTTAAAATTTATTGATGGTAATATCTCTAAAATTGATTCTGATTATGGGGTATTTCCTTCAAATGAATATATAAATTCTATTAGCATAACTTGGGGTTATGATGGTGATGGAACTTTAGCAGGTACTAGGACAGATGCTGATTGGAATTGGAAGCGAATAGATTCTAAACAAAGTGGACCTAATAAATGGGTTGATATAACATTTAACATTAATCCTACTTATGCAGGAAGAGATTTCTTATTTGACTTTTGGAGTTATGTTAGTGTCACTTCAGGAACAGGAACAGTAAGAATCAATGGAGAGGCTTATGGAGGTGCTGCAAAGACCATTCATTTCCACAATGTACTTTTTGAAGATGTCAATTCTATTACTTTTAGATCAACAACTACTAACCATGATCATTATGTACAAATTAATCATTTCAAACTTGTGGAAGCTAATGCGGCTCCTCCTGAATTAGATGTCCTGATTGACATGGAAGTAGAAAATCCGGACGCTGACACCATAGATTATTTAAAATATTCGCACAAGACCAACCAATCCCAAACCATAGATTTAGATATTTGGAACTGGATCACTGAACAATGGTATGAAATCGAGAGCGTAGACAATTATGCCACATTTAATGACGATATGTTCGCTTTAGGACAAGGCAGTCAATATGTAAATTCTACTAATGGAATAAGAATTCGATATCAAGCAGTTTCCAGTAATTCAGATTTTCAATTAGAAATTGATAGGCTAGCTCTTAATTATACTTATATTCAGTTTCAAGGAAGCATTATCAAAACGGTTAATGACAATTTCTTGAATAGATACGATACTGGGTTTTCAAATTATAAAAAGTTGTATAATATTACCACCAAGTTTAATTATCGTTTTACCAAAAACAATTCTGCATTTCAAGATCTCGCTCAGTTTTCAATGAATGGAAACAACTTTCTGTTGACAAAAGATAACTCGTGGCATTCATTTGAGGAGACAGTTGAATTTGACTCAACTTCACAGAACAGTTTCGATTTCACGTTTAATATTTCAAACGGCTTACTTGAACTTGATAATATGAATTATACCCTTCTTTTCACGGCGATGGACACAAATGACCATGTATTACTAGGACAGAATTTTAATATCGAGTTTAATGGAGAAGCTGACCTTCATGAGCTTAAAAATATTATCGGTGTGCAGTTTTTATTATCCGCTTCATATAATTTCACTCAGACCCAAGACGGGAAGATTTATTATAATTCATTTGGAAGAACCAATTTGTTTGAAATTATTTATAAAATAAAAGCGGATGGGGTATGGTATAACAATTCCTATTATGCAACAAACTTAGGTGAGACCAAAATTGAAGTTTTCAATATAACACAATTTATGAAAAATAACGGATTAAGCTTCTTCCAAGATTTTGCAATTGAATTTGTAGTTAGCGGCAACAGTTCCGAGCTAACAGTTGATTCTGTGTTCTTAAACGCTACAACTGACACTAAATATATCCAAGAATATTATAGAATTATCGATAATATCATGGGGACTGTTTCCAGATGGAAGGTTTTAAACTCCAGTGCAATTTCAGTGTTAGATGATTTAGGTGAATTACCGGATAATTTTTCAATTGAATATAGTGTAATTGATTTCGCTGGAAATGAAGGGATTAACACAACCTACAACACAAATTACCAAAATATCATATTTTCCCGAGAGAAAACAATTACTCTTTCAGATGATACAATAGATCTTAACTTAGGTGGCAGTCGTGAAATCTCTTTTGCAAATACGGGACAATTTGACAACACTCAATTTTTAGACGCCTATATTAATGGGTTTAATTACGGAACCGCTTACTTAGATAATGGATATTATAAACTCTCATTCGGCGATTCAAATTCAATAGATACACTTTTAGGATATTCAGGCTCGTTGATTTCAAGCAACATTTACTCAAATATTGATCCTCTGAATCATATTTCTTGGGAAGTTCGAGAAGATGACATGTTTGCCTCCGTTAAGCATGTCCTTGTGGAAGAGGATATTATTATTAACAACCCTATTGCATATGTTTCATTTTCAGCTTTAAGGCTAGATCATCTTTATGACATAGGATTTGGTTTGGAAGATTTTATCTATATTAAGCAGGTATTTTACTACAATACATCAGAATCTGAAGCTACACAACAAATTCTTTCCGAGTTTGATTATAGCGTTGATGAAAATGGTATTGTCACATTCCCCGAAACTTCAATCGTTCACGATCTCTATCAAAATAATACAAATGTTAAAGATAATTTAATTTATTTTGAATACTATCATACAGGAGAGATTAAAGAACACCTTTCACTACCCAATGCCGATGGGTTTTTCATTAATTTTACAATGCCTTCAATTTATTACAACCACACAACTATAGAAAGGTTAGTAATTAGTTTTAACGACGTATTAGGGAATACCTACTCAGTGATATTTTATGATATAAATTTACGCGAATATTTCTTGGATACTGTTAAAGATAAATACAAAAAATCCATTTTCGGTTTAGGTCAAATGATGGTAATTCCCTTGTATATAAGCTTGGAAGAAATTCAGTTATCAAATTTTGCCAATACATTTGACCTAAAACTTTTAGATTCAATAACTTTTACAATTTCTGACTCAGAAAGATGGCCTGGATCATTTATTCAAGAAATGGGGGAGAATTCTGTTTTAAACTTGCCATATCAAAGAGTGGGAATTCAGGACATTAGATTATACAATCTAATTAGTGATTCTATAGACGTTGATGAAAATGGATATGTAAATTCGACAGTAACGTTTAAGGTACCAAATTATTATAATTTCTATGCCTCAGATGTCTTTAAGATTAAAAGACTTGATATCGAATTTACTAATTTAAAGGCTTACTCTTACGCTCAAGAAATTATTCAAGATGGTACTATTGATGTTCAGTATTCTGACGTCATTGAGTTAAACTATAGGTGGAATAATTCTTTGAGCCCTGTGTTGTTGGGTGATATATATAAATTACCAATAACCCTAAGCGATGCTACTTCAAATAAAATAATTTCACTTGGTCTCTCTTATTGGATTACTAAAATTGATCAAGATTCTTTGTCAGGATACTTAACTAAGTATTATTACAGTCAATTTGAAGCCCCAAAGGTTTTAGGTAGTTTTAACCCAGTATTTGGTTCCCTAGGAACTCCTATCTTTAATATTTCTTTTGCTGATGCTCCTATTTTTATATTGAATGTTACTCAAGAGTCACTATTATCAAATGATCCAATTTATCTATCGAAGGATACTTTTGAATTAGAATACGGACATTTACTCTCCTTAAATGGTGTTATACGTGATGATGACCAATATATAGTAGAAGATGAAGTTTATGACTATATCTATCAAGAAGCTTTGGATGGTCAAACCGTACATCATTTAAAATTGATTTCTCCCTTTGGTGATGATGAATTTATTGATAAAGATGAGTTTGCAATCTATTATGTTGACAATAATTTAGAAAAAGTTCCGTTATACTCAACCCTTAATGGAGGATTTTATAAAGACAATTCAATTCTAAAATATAGTAAAAATCCCGAAATTAACTATATCGATAATGCTTTCTTACTAAATATATACTGGAAAGAAGATGCTACCAATTTCATCAATTATGACACGATTTTATTAATTTCTTATAAATTGGTAAAAGGACGACCAATATCTCCACTATCATACAGTTCAGTTGATTCTTATGGTAATGACCAACAAAACAACTTTGTTGATATTCCTTTTGCTCGTTATGACATGCTTTCTAGTGATTGGATCACCGAAGACGATTTTATTGAGCCGTTTCTTGTTGATTTTAAGTTGTTATATAAAGACGTTCAGAGTATAAATGCAAGTATTCAAGGGCCTCAATATAATGAATCTCAATTAATACAAACTGGGATCGTAGATGTAGGATTTATTGAAGTTAACAAGAGCTATTCAAATAAATTTGTGGATGTGAATAGCACTGAATATTCATGGAATATTAATTCTACTGGGGACTTGATAATTAGCAATTTAAACTATACTTCTGGCGATAATTTCCGAGTTTGGTATTATGCATCCAATCCCGTCATAATTTCTCATCCATTAAATAAATCTGTCTCCCAGATTTCTTACTTATCTATTACAAATCAAACGGGATATGTATTTAATCTCACGATTAATCAAGATTATAAACTTTCTAATGATGGATATTCAATCTATTTCCTCGATCTTTATAACAATGTCTATAAAAGTTGTAACTTCTCCATGTATGATTCATATAGCATTAAATATCATGCTCCGCTTTCAAGAAAGATAGATTTAAGTTCTAATGTTCTTCTATTGCTACAAGATTCTGAGGGAAATGACATACCAATTGACACCGTAAGGATTGATTCATTAGGATTTTTCCAATATGCCAAACCTCTTCGCCTTAGAGGACCTTTTGATTTGGAGCCTACTCTCTCATTACCTTTAGGTGGTGGAAAAAAACTTGTGCATGCATCCCTCGCTTATTTGCCAATCAGTGTTTATAACAAATCTTCAGCCCAATCAATAAATATCAACTATACCGATGATGCCGGAAACAATGTTTACCCATATAAGGAAAGCAATAAATGGATTAAGACTTTTACAATTACTACCATCCCTGACAAAGTGAAATTAGAAATAGTGGAAGATATTACTCAAGATATTGTCATCAACCAAGATTTCATTAAAGAACGAGAATACATCTTCAACTTAAACCCGTCAGAAACTCTAGAATCAGGAGAGGAATACACACGCGTAATGATTGATGCTTTAGTAAAAGAAGAATACGAACTAAAATTCAAACTCTCTGAATATGAAGGTGAAACAGATGTAGGAACCCCGGTCAATAATTCTATTGTATGGCTCCATCTAGGCCTAATGCCTAAAAGCAAAACAAAGTTCCTAAATGATAGAGCATTAATTGATGAATACGGAATAAAGCCATATTTTGAGTCTTTAGGTACTGAGGAGGTCACATCAAGAGGACCTGGAACGGGAGCTAACAAAATGTTTGGTAGACCTCTCACTTATGAATTAGATAATTATAATTCCAATTATAGTGCATACGGTCCAATAATATGGACATATGGAATAACTAACGAATTTGGAGAGGTCTCCTTCAATGTATCCTTAGATCGAGATTATCTAGAGATGTTTACTGAAATCTTTGGATGGATGGAAGGAACCTCTTCCGTCGAGGACATCGTTCTCTACATCCGAGCCTTTAGCAGTAATTTTGACTGGGATGAATTCAAGATTGATACTCCTAATCAATATCTCGGTTCTAAAGATGGTACCGTTTATGATGGCTCAAATATAGTATATAATTATGATTTTACAGGTCTAAAACTTCAAGATAACACTTATGTAGAAGGAGTTATTAACTTGCATAGAAATCATATTACCGTCGGTTCTAACGATCACTTGTCGTACACTCTACCCGATGGGGAGATTGATACTCAATTCGAACCTATAACTGTGTATATATATGGAGCTGAAGCAAATATAATCCCACTCGGTGAGTTCTATACCATAGATTCTCTTACGAAACTCTACAAAAGCTCAGAACTAGAGCCAACTCATAAAAGTATCTTTACTAACGACTCCAGACATTACGCATATATTAATTTTGTCAATCCCTCCGGTAATGTAATTGAATCACTTTATAAAGAAATTCACCAAACTGGTGAGAGTGGGTATTTCACAATTGATAACGAAACAGTTGCAACCATCATGAATAAGCTCATTACTGAAGGTGGACCTGGAATCTCTTCCATACAAATACAAATTGCGCAATCAGAATATTTCAAAGCATCACCTATTCTCAGTTTCCCTATTGAAATTAAAGCTTCGAACTGGCTTAAGTTTGGGGAAAAGAATACACTAATCGATCTAATCGATCCTTTCATGAACGCATATGGAAGTGTTTTTAGTGGTGAAGAAGCTGCTCCATTTGAATCAAATTATCCTCATCTTTTAGGTACAATTTGGGTTGAACCCGATTTTATGGGTTCTGGAGATGAAATAGAACGCTCAATTCAAGATTATGTGGAGATTAACTTGATCGTGTCAGTCCTTGATGAAGATGGATACGAAACGAATTTCCCTCTAAGAGAAGGTGTAATGTTGCGTCCCGGAAATAGGGACGGTTTGATGAAAATAGATGTCGGCTTAGGTCCTGAAGATGCTTTCTTAATGGACTCAATATGCTCTCTCAATTTAAGTTTCTCCATCGATTACAACAAGGATGGAATATATAACGATAGTAGGGATGTAACCATCTATATTTTAGATTTGAGGTTAGAAAGCAATCCCTCAAGCTCAACCCCAAATACTCTTTGGTCATTATATGAAGATCAAACAACGTCAAAACTTAACGCCTTAGAAATAAGTATGTCACCATCTTTTAGCACCATAAATTCAAACATAACTCTAGGTAGTGTAATGAATGGAGAAACGTATGGAATTGATTATGCTAACATTTATGAAAGTACATCTTCCCGCTATGCTATCGATATAGACAATGAATTACTTACATTATTTAATTTATCTAAAATAGAGCCAATGAGAATTATAGGCAGACAAGGTGGATTCGACCATAACTTCACCGATTGGTCTGTGCCATTTCCATTATCAGAAAGCCTATATGAACAATCAACCATCCAATTTAATACTGACATCCCTGATGACTACACAGAATTCTCAGTGATTTATAATTTTACTTTTGATTTTAATAACGACAAACATTACGGTAAAATACAATTAGGTCCAAATTTGGGTGGAGAATCAAATGAATCATGGATTGCTTTTGATTTAAAAGATGGATTTTTGTCCAGAGACATCAATAACGAATCATTTATGTTTGTTAGGTATAATCAGTCTTTTATGGGGGACGGTATTACCACGAGCTTTACTCTGGACTACACTATAGAGGATGTATCCGCCTTCAATAATAGCTTTTTCATAGTCTATAACGAAAATGAATTAGACACAATAGGGAATAAAGATCTAAACAATGGGTATCCACGAATTACATTTGATAATGCTCCCGCAAGTGGAATTGCTTTTGATATAATATACGGAGTTCGCTCGCAATACGAATTAGGTTACGGATTCCAGAAATATAAAAAGCCTTTCAGTGATTCCGTTAGGTTAATTCATAATAACGATGATATCTCAAGTATCAAGCCTATTATGAATAGTTTAGGAACAATAGGAGCTATAAGTGTAGATGATCCATCACTATATATTAACTTAGATAATTCGCCTTTGGAAACCATATTAGAACTTTACGATATCCCTCTCTTTTATGATCCTGAGGTAAATCTTACGTTTAAATTTGACCCAATTATAGTCAATCAAATTAAAAATCTACCTGATGAAGCTAACTCTCTCACAATAGATTTCAGTTACGTTCTTACAGATTATAATACTTATTTCACAGACTCGATTGAGATTCCTTTGAATTACACCGTGATTGCACCCGACCTAGAATCAGATACATACACTATTACTTATAATAAAGATCTTCAAGGAATATATGAATCTTTTGGCTCCACTTCACTCGACATCTATATTAGCATTTCTCAAATAAGTAATACATCTTTTATTCCATATATTATTTTAGAGCAATTTGATTATTTATGCGATGCTCACCTAGTTGAAATGTATTCACAGATGCCAAAAGACGAAAACAATAATCTAGACGTTTCAGCTGTCATAAATACGCCCCATTACTATCAGATATTTTCTCGTCCATTAATTGACGGAACACAATATGGTGAATCCCCATTTGGTTTAGTGGATGGATCAGAAGTGACCGTTGGAATAGAGGGACTTCCTTATTCAAGGCTAGTTTCTCTAGATGGTGTAGTCGGAGCATTAAACTTTAGCGATTTAGGTAAAAATGAAACATTGACTATTAGTTCCGAGAATTTCTATATGATTCCTAATATGGGTCTATTTACAGACGCCTATGATATTGATGAAACTATTTACCAAGATGGATTTGTTAATCTTTATTATGGTAGCGGCACCGAAATTGACGGGGAGCAATATTATAGCAATGAAATCTCTATGGATTATGAAAATTCTGTAATTGATAATTATGAATCGTGGGTAGATAACAAGGTACCCACTTCATGGGAAGACGTCTTTAATATTACCGATCAATTCCTAACAACACAACAAATTAGCGTTTCTGGAAGCGTACTTTACCATCAATTATTTGACCTTACCACAGATATTATTAGCAATAGTGAATTGGAAGCAATCTTGGGGGATATCACAGGAGCAGATTTTGGACTTCAACTACCAGATAGTGTTTATCCTAATCAAATCAAGGTTATAGGAACTCCCTATAGCTATGATTTATCTGTTCAAGGATTCCCTATTGGAGATTATATAGACGGAACCTATTGCAAGGTTGTAAACTCAAGTCGTACTCGGAATTTTGATACAAGATTAGCAAATAAGTTATTAAGCTCACAAGATTATTCACTCGAATTCGCCTCAAACGGGAGTGTCTATATTGTATTTTACCAACCAACAAGTTTTGTTCAAAACTTCGCGGCTCAAAGCAAGATCATGATTGACTATTGGGTTAACTTTGATTTTATTGAAGGATTTGACTATAATATAATTGAGAACCCCGAAGATCCGTTTGCCTCTATACTTGATTGGGATTATAAAATAAATTCTCTTAACTTATATTCTATGCATCCTGACTTTACAATAGATTCTACTTTTACCATCGAATTTTCAGCATTAGATTGGAATTCTGTTGATAACACATATATATATGACGCAGAAGAAATATTTTCCTTTAAACCTAAAATACTTACCAACATAACCACTTTGTATGATAAATATGATACAGACAACCTTGATGATTTCTCAGTTTACGGTATCATTCCAAATAATCAATTTAACGATACAAGTGTTTATCAGGATGTTTACGTTCAAATCTGGAAAAATCAAAATGAGTCTACAATCGAAACCTATCAACTAAATGAAGACCCAATAATGTATAAATACATCTTTCAAGATGAAATTGAAAGCGACTACTATTGGATAAATTTCACTAAAGTTGAAAGTGATATGCAAATAAGGAAAAACAACGTCAATTGGACTCTGGTTCCTGATTCTTATGTTTTTATCGAAGTTGATTTTGTTTCTGATGGACTGAGATATCCTTTAGCGCATACGCCTTTTAACTACGATTACATAGGGGCAGGTCATAATGCATACCATATTACGCTTACAATCGAGGGGGGTAATCCCGTTTATAGTTACGATATAGTAGAATTTAACAAATATGTCTCAAAGATTGAAGATAATTACATTTACTTCCAAGATAAAGATTTTACTGAAGAGGGGTATATTGCAAATCAATCTCAAATTACCCTCGAATACAAATTTAAACTTCAACCAGGGCTCATCGACCAAGAGCATTTCCTTATGGCGATTTACCCATGGTCGAACGTCTTCGATACTATTCTACAGTCAGGAGACGGTTCTATTAGTTATCGTGAAAAATATAGAAAACTCTCAGGAAGCTCTATAATATCTCCCTTTGAATATTCGCTTTCAATTAACGATACCTATAGCTTGTTTTTGAGTTATCGCTTAAATCGAAGAGAATTCTTTGAAGAAAAGTTTGAGATGGATTATAGTACGGGTAATCTCGAATTCAATTATCTCCAAGACGGACTCGATTCTTATATTTCAGAGATTGACGAATCTGCTTTCGTTGTTTATTATTACGATGGTAACGGAAGGGCCATCGAATTAAATGACCAGCTTTATACAATAGATACAAATCTCCATAACCTTACCTTACTTCCGGGAAAACTCATTACAGCTTACTCAGGATTCAATATAGGAGGACAACTTCCAGGTGCAGGATATCCTTATCCATCCCCAATTGTTAGATGGATGCCTAATCCAATTGTAGAAATTAATGAAATTACAGAATTCTATGTTTCGTTCTTTGCCAAGCCTTATGATAGTAGTTTTAAGAGTCATACATTTACCTATGGTAATCCTGAACCGGAACCTTGGCCTAGTTTGATATCCACAATCGGAGCGGATGGTATTCTACATATTACCACTAACAACGAGCCAGAACCGGAGTACCCAAACTTGTCATTTCAAGAAAGTCTCAACGTAAAGTATTGGAGCGTAGTCGGGGGTGAGCGCTTGGATGTTATACCAAATTTCGACGCTTATTACTATTACGAAGTAGAGGAAAGCACATATGTTGACAGTGTGTGTCGCGCCACTCAAATTAGCGCTTACTTAGAAGAAGGAAAGACACTATCATACGATTTAGAAGGTGAATTATCATGGTATGATTCTCAGCTATTAGATGACATCCACGATGGAGACAAATATTTAGCTCTTTATATGAGCACAGTAATTGATAATTATGAAGCTTTAGATAAAGTCTTTATAGAAACGTATGATAACTCAGCCACTCCTAATCTAATCTCTTCATTCAATATCTTAGCAAAAGAATTGATAGCTTCTGACTTTACTCTGAAAATTGACCTTCCCACATCGCAAAATAATGGGCTTAAATGGTTAAACTTTACCCCGATATTCCGTACTGATGCCGAATTTTCCAATGATAATGTTATAGGAGTTCCCCGATTTGAAAGCGTTGAGTGGGATAGTACAAAAACAAATTATTACTCTGATGGAAATAGGGTAATGTATTATATCCTAGAGGATACATTATTTACAGAGGGGACCTCGTATGAAACGGCATATCTCTTTAATAATAACTTAGAGTATCTCAAGCTTCCAAAAGGGATCGAGCTTTCTTTTACTGTGGAGGAAATAGAAACAGGAGAATCAAAGTACATACTCGAAATTCCAGAAATATATGTAAATCCTAATAACCCTTCTGAAAATTCCACGTTCAAGGACGGGGAGATCATCACAATAAAATATAATTCTCCTAAAGAAAAAATGATTCAAATAGGCATCGAAGAATTGTTTTTCCATAAAAAACCATTTAATTATGAAACTTTTCCTGAGGTAGCTGAAATTCTTTTAATCAACACTAACAATACTTTAGATTATGAACAATTTACAACCCCGTATAGTTATAATATTTCAATACCAATAACGCCATTTGAAACTGAGTATTTAGGTGATTATAAACAACTTACGGTAGATATAAATTTAACAAAATTAAGCCAGTTTGCAGATTCTGGTTATGTGGACTTCTCGAATATAGTAGTTTCTGTTCCTAATCCGGCTTATGAATTAACTTTTGATGGAATCCAGATCTCTCAAGAATACACCGCAGATTTCACTCAAAACGAAGTCCTCACTGACCTTATTTGGCGTTACACTGAAAGAGAAATATTGGTTTCTAGCGCCGATCCATCTGCTGATGAGTATCAACTCACCTTAGAAAGTGAACCACTATTCTACAATGAAAACGATAAGAGTAAATGGCTAGAACACCTTAACATTTATGACGAAAACGGAAATTATTACAGTGCGGGCTTACAAGGAGATAGTTACCAACTAATATGGAACCCTAGTACAGGTAATTTTACATGGAATGATGCATTCTCCCAGTTTCAAGATTACTTCGGTATTGATTTCTATGCTCCTTTGGTAATAGAGCCTGATACAGAATTATATTTCGAATATAGTACGAACAATTCGTGGTCGGACACTTACAATTTTAACTACGTAAACTTAAACACCGGGGATTTAGAAATTGTTTATGATTACAATTATTTACTTGATCCTCATTATTATACTATTTACGACACAATATTCGAAAATGATGTTTACGACTATGATTTCGAACAATTTTATGCAGAAAGTTTTACTGTATATTCCAATGCTACTGACTATTCCCACATATTTGATATAGATTATGATTTCCAACAAGACTTTACTAATCTCTCACTATACAAGGTTGTAGGGCTTTATCCCAACTACACACAATTTTTCATAGAACATGATGATGTAAATTACGATGTCGTTTTTAATCCTATCACTAAAACAATAAACATAACCGATTTAATCTCAGGGGACGGTGTTCTTAATCAATTCGATTCAATCACTGTTATTCTGAACTTTACATTCGGTCCAGTTTCCTCACTTACTCAATTATCTCTTTCAAGCAATTTTAATCAAACATTTCTAGCCAATCAAGAAGAAACCATTTCTAACGAGATATATGGATCCTTCTATTATTTCGACAAGGCTGAATTTTATTTATTTGCAGAAGATTATTCAACAATAACCTCAAGTCAAACCTCTTTTAGTTCCATTAACTTTACAAGGAATGCTCATTTAGGAAACTCTCCCGTGCTAAAGGGGTATGACGAGTATGAATTATACCTCAATTTTGAGCTTTCCGAAAACCCATTTAACGTAATCTACGAAGCAGATATTGAACTAGATGGGAAAGTTGACTACAAGCAGGAAGTAGACATTGATAAGGACGGGACAATAGACGTCACAAAATATGGTGTCATAGATCCGGCGAATCCTTTGGAAATCATCTGGTATAAGATAATTCAAGACATTCAGAGCATTTCTAAAACATTAAGCAAGGATTACGAGCATTCTCAGACACAAACATTTACGGCAGGAACAGCGGGGAAATGGGGAGAAATGAATATTGCTCTTCACCATACGAGAAGGTTTATAACAAAATATTCTGAAACAGAAATGTCGCAATATACAAGAGTCTACTCTGTCAGATTCGATTACGACTTAGACGGGTATGCCGACTCTCAAGTCGATTATAAGAAAGAAGAAATTGTTGCTGAATACTCTGTTAACGTTGTAATGAAAACAATTGTAAAGGGAATCGGCGGAATCGGCGGTGGTTCCTACGGGGCAAGGTATTTAGAGCGATTCATACAAGACACCCAACTATCCCAAGTTACTAATGTTCTCATTGAGGAGCTTGTTTACTACGATTTAGAAGAAGGAGTTGTTGTAGAAACACGACACTACACCGATAAGTTTGTCGACGATTATTCCCTATTTATTGCAGAAGATGAAATTAACTCACTTTCAATTACAAACCAAGATACCGGAGAGCAAACACAAGTCAAAGCCAACAATTTGATGTTTAACGCATCCCAAATATCTTGGGAGGTTGACACATGGAGTAATGATAATGTCCCGATTAAGTTTGAATCTGCTCAAACCATATCACAAAATGGGGAAGAAACTTTTTCAAACATACATGAGAAAACAAAAACCATTAGAATTTCTGGCAGAAATAGTCTATTTTACGATTTCCTTAAAGAATCGTTGCCACAACAGTTCCCCACCACAGATTTCATTGTCAAAGGCGTGTTCATAACTCCTCTCGATGGTGTTTATTATACTTCTGAAAAGGACAAATTCTTCGCGTCTTCAACACATAAAGAAGCAAAAACTACCGGGCATTATCTCTATTACGATTCTGACTTAAATGGATTCTACGAAACAGTCTTTATCTTGGCTCCTTTGCTTTCAGAAGATGACCTAGTATATGATGTAATCGGTATTGGCTATAATTATGACGGTTCTCACGATTTTATCCCATACGATACAATCCTTACAACTTCTAAACGGTACGGTTCTTTAGAACCAACCGGGTATATCAAAACAACCGTTAGTAACCCATCAAAAATATACTTTGGGACAGGTGATGTTTTAAAACTAGATGTTTTAGATGATATAAATAAAGCGTACCCATATGAATTTACTGATGGAACAACCCCAAAAGATCATATATTTGAGATATCTAAGCTAGTTAATCCCAGTGATGCGAACGTGATGTATCCAGAATTGTATTATGAAACTTACAAGCAGCAATTTGCTAAGGCATACAATTCTTATGAAAATGGTCTGTGGGATGATGTAGTAAGGGAAGTAGGTAAATCAACTATAGCAGGAATATCCTCTGCGCTCGCCGGGGCGGCTTTTAGCTTATGGTTAGCACCATTTGTGTTTGCTGGTGTATATTTCTTCTTTTCTTGGTTAGATAGTCTTGCCGCTAAAAGCAAGGCAGCAAACCTGGTAGTATCTCGTACTTTTTATTCACAAGAGATCCTTGATAAACAAAAAAGTTGGAGACAGGGTATCCCCCCTCAAACATATTACAGGACTCCAAAAAATCCTCCAACGCTCAGCGAAAGGACCAGCAAAGATATCGATAGAGAAGGCTTGGTAGCTTATGCTAACAATCATAAAGGGGCATATTACACAGATGTTTTTGGAGGTGAACCTGGGAATATGTACGAAGCAGCCGTTATTACAAGCCCTCCTGCGACTTGGAGAGCGGCTATACTTGAGGAAGATGACGATGGGTCATCCGGATGGACATCAGAAATGGATACAGACGGTATGTTTGTAGCGATTCCCCCAGAGGAAGTGAAAGGACCCATGTTTACCAATTTTAACCTAGATTACTTACTAATCACATCAGAGTTACCCTCATTAGAAGGTGTGTTGGATGCAAAATACCCATTAGCAAAATACACAGTAGACCTAAATGTCGGTACCAACGATCGAGAAAACTTATATAACACATACCAAACTAACACAATTGGTTTCTTAGAACAAAAGATAGAAACGGTATCTGACGGTCAGTTTGATTCAATTCGACCTTTAGTTATTAACGGGGTTCCGCAATATGTGTTTGTAAATAGTAATGAAGAAGATATAAGCAAAACTCAGCCACTTTCACCATTATATTCGCCAATTGTAATCAGTCAGTCGAGATATGGCGAATTGTTAAGCCAGGGAATATATAAACACGCTGTTATGTCCCTTCTTGTTAATTGTGAATATGGATTTGTCAACAACGCTTTTGACGCTTATCAATTACATCCCGGGGAAGCAGAAATCTACAATGCTAAAATACCCCTTTCTCCAAGCGAATTCAATTATCCAATACAGCAAATTACCATTGATTTAGAAGAACCATTAGGCGGACTAATAAAAACTGTTGAAGTTGATCCTAGTAATTATACTGTAATTGAGGGGAATCTGTACTTTTACAAAACTCTAGAAGAAATAGTATTTTCAAGTAAAGCAGAGTGGGTAGGATACGCTATTAAAACAACACCATATATCAACCGTTATGGACGATTATATTATCGAACTCAAAGGCTTGATTTAAATTATAATATCCACATAACTTTTGCAACTGTAGTTCCATATGACGACGGTAGAGCAGACACTCTCTCCGAAATCATTTATGAAAATACTGGTCCATCTCTCATGACTGGATTATTTTCGATATTGGACATGTTTCATCCTGGCATTCCCGACATCATTGATACCACCTCCAACGACCTTGCTAAAACCGCCTTAGCGCAGAGCACTTCTTACGCGATATCCGATTACTTTAATCAAGTCCAGATGGGGTATACAGACGCAACAAATAAAGCTGAGCGTGATTATACCATTTTAGTTACGTTCTGGTCCACACTGATTTCCAATCTTGTCTTACTCCCAGTCACAGTTCTGACTATAGCTTCAAAAATGGCTTCAAAGGTTGCAGATGTGGCTTTAAAACCCTTTACAACCTTTGGTAAGGTCTTGCCTAAGGCTTTAGTTCTGGCCCTTATAACTGTCCCTGCAGGGGTTGTTACCGAGATTCTCGAAGAATTGTATGTAGACCCATACATTGAGATATGGGTCTCACGTCAAATTACCAAATTAGGTGGGGATGAGGCAACCGCTGATTTTGTCTCGTTATTTGTAACATCTTTCCGTGAAGCATTTATCGGAGGGGTCAGTAGTGCGGTCAAAGGTTTCAAAGGGGGAAATAAGGCAGGTTCTGGCGGTACTGATGTAGTGACAATACTCACGATTGGCGATAAAATAGCGGAAATCGATTCCCAGAAATCATGGAAATCATTAATTAGCTTTGATAATGCACTAAATATCCTATCTGCCGTTCCAAGCTTTTTCCGCGGAGGCGCAGATCTCGGAGTTTTGTCTATAGGGCTTGAGTTATCAACCGATTTAATACAAACGAAACTTGAGAATTATTATTTAAAAGGGCTACTAGAAACTGCCTTAGCAGAAAGAATCGCCCTAGCAATGAAACCCGCTCCTGTCCTAGATACCAGTGCTATCGATATTAGTTGGTTATTTAGAACTAAAAAAACCAATGTTAAAACAATTCCTTCGGTTATGCCTGTAACCGCAATTATGACTTCTGGAGCTATGACAATGACTATGATTCCGACTGATATGCTTAGAGATACTCAGAAGGGCATTGCGATAGCAAAACTTAGGGTTCAAGCTATGCAAAAATTTGCAGATTTCAATCCTAACTTTGATGGAATTCCCATGTTTCCATCATTTTCTCCTAATTCAAAGACAAACCTCCAAAATTTCCTAAAAAATGAATTAAAATTAACTGATAGAGTTCTAGAATATAACACATATGTCAATGGTATCGAAGTTGATGCAGTACAATGGTCTGATTTTATAATATCTCCTCAAGATACGGTCACGTTAATGCCACACATGGGCTTAGTGCAAGAGGTTAAGAGAATTGAAACAGAAATTGAACAGTATATGGATGCAAACCCACTTGGCCCTCGTATAATGACTACAAAGTTAATTAATCCTACCGATGTTAATATTCTAAGAGATTATTACGCAAGAAGCGTAGCTGCAGTTTACAGCAAGCCAGCCACAAAACAAAAAAGTAATAATTTAGCCCATACCCAATTTTTCTTTGACAGTCTTGCCGAAATCCTTTTTAAATATACAAATCTTTTAGAAGCGACAGTCACCACTCCGCAGGCTGGACCAATAGGATACGATCACACAGAATTATCTTTATTAATAGCTCCTGATTCTAAAGGACTTGTAATGAGTCCGAAACTTAGTGCTCTAAAATCGGGTAAAGATTTCAGAATCGCAGAAATTACATTTCAGAGATATTATGCTGCGATTTGGACTAAAATTGAAAATTCCATATTGATTAGAGATGTTAAGAGCAAGATCATATCAGAATTAGATAGTTTGTTTGAAAATCAAAACAGATTTTACGGTTATACATCAGATGACAACAGAGTTTATCATCAAGCAGAATTAGACACACAAAAGGTAGTTGCAATGTTAAGGGAAGCAAATTTAATTCCTGAAGCTACTATTAAGGAACTTTTGACATATCTAGGTCGCGATCCTACTACCAATCCTGGGATTCGCGCAATTTTAGGTAGCTTCGTTTATCCCAAATTAGAACGTTTAAGACTCTTTAGAGATGAGCTTTTGACTGCTCTTAGAAATGACAATAGATTGACTATAAATAAAAAAAACGACATAATAGCAAAATTCAATAGCATTTTTGAAACCGTTATTTGGAGGACCAAGCAATTAAACAAAATAAGTGAAAAAATATTTAGTCATTTTACCACAAACACCATGAAATCAAGGCTAATTAAGATGATTGTAAGTTCTCATGATGCTCTTTTAGGTATCGAGGAAATAACAGAGTTGTCAGAACTTCTATTCGGAGAAGCTTATCCGTCATCTACTTCTAGACAAACATGGATGTCCCGGTTTATATATAAACACGAGGTTGGTTTTGTGTATCCAAGTTACTTATTCAAAATGAAGAAATCTATAAGTACATGGTCTCAATCTGATTTCGATTTCAATTTAAATCCGAGTGAGTTAGGAGAATTACAAATTAAAGTTACCTCAATTGTTGATAAGTTCTTACACATGGAAAGAAGTGGAATATTGAGTAGAGCATCTTTTAACCTATATGGAAAATCGTTTGTAGTAGATAAGCTTAAAGTACTCGATACTTTTTGGATAGCTTGGGCGCATTTCACAGACCAACAATTTCTTACTCTTACTGATCTGAGTGAACAAATATCTCAACTAATCGGGGGGGGTTTTATCATGCCTAAAATATACCCAAATTCAAAACTTAGAATCAGTAAACAAACCTTATCAATAATGTTATCGATAATCGAGACAATCCAAATGTTCGAATATGCTACCTATACTTTTATACCAAATGCAAGATTAGGTGCATATGAAAACCTTTTAGAAGCGATTTATGGATATACTGCTCAATATCATCTTGGTATGGGAAGCAGTTCACTAAGCCAGAACTCTAAAGATGATGTCCATGATTTTCTTTCGGTTAATAATCCAAACAGCAGGGGACGTCCACATGTCGCTCCAACGTTCGTATCCAAATCTACATTTGATAATATACCTAAAACAAAAGAGTTTGATGAGCTGAAACGGCATTTGGCTACCAGTAAACAACTAAAAGGTGTACCCCCATACATATGGGCAGATAAGAATCGAAAATCTGTTTCCGAAACATTTAATAGACGATTAACTGGATTTCGTTCAGACGCGAAAAAGCTAACTAAATCCACATTCATTAAAAATTTCATCAAACGAATAATCTCTAAAAAATACAGGCGGGGTTTCACAACCAACAAAATGATGAGAACATTATTTACCGCTGCTAAAGGAAGTGGGACTGGGCATGGAGGAGCAGTTTCTCATGAAGAAGTAGCAAGAAGAATGCGAAAGTCTGGATACTTCTTAGCTTCAGAAGTTCCCGTATGGATAAATACACCAAATGGTGACCTCATAGTTGGACATATTGACATGCTTTTATTTGATCCTAAGACCAATAAATTAATTGTGGTAGATTATAAGCCAGATCTAAGTTATAGCGATATGGGATATTATAGTTTTATTAATTCAGTTCCTCAAGTTGCTGCTTATGGACTAATCTTACAACAAATGCTTGGGTTAGATGCTAGTTCACAAATCCAGGTCGAGAGTGTTATTTTCAATAGGCAAGGTGCTTGGAGCTTTAAACCTGATGAAGTTCTTACACCAATTAATGAATTTATGCTAAAAGAGGGGCCAACAGGATGGAGACCGCCTTGGATTGACTTAATGCCATATTCAAAGTAATTTTATCTTTTTTTTTTTTAGTCTTTTTTTCTCTGTTTCGCTTAATTCAATTCCTCCTAAACCAAGCATTTTTAAGGATTTTATACTCTCAATTATGGAGATAGGAAATTCTTTAAATGAATTATAAAATAAGTCTAATATCTCTAATTTTCTCAAATTTGCTATACAATTTAAAGAGGAGATCTTGAAATCACGGATTTCCAGATACTTCAAATGATTTAATTTTGTGAATGATTCTCCTAGCTGTATTGTAGGTTTTTGTGATATCTCTTGAATCCGTCCTCGAATTTTTAGATTTTCGAGATTTGGAAAGTAATTGAAGTAGTCAGAAATCTCCATTCCCTCAGAACAACTTAATGTGAGATTTTTTACGGATTTCGGGAAGAATTGGTTTCCAAATATATTATCACTCGAAAAAAGTATTTCTATTTCTAAAGTTATTAACGATGTTAAGTTTCCTATCCCTTTGGGAAGTTCTTTCATCCGATGATTAATTTCTATTTCAATCTCCTTAATTTTTCCCTCCTCAACGCTCACATAAAGCTTATTGCTTATCCTTCCCAGATCTCTTCTTAAATCAAAGCAAGGGATAAGAGAGTAATTCTTATGTTTCATGACTTTTTCCATAAATAAAGCATCTTCTGGAGCCAATACACCTTTTAAAATATCATCTTGAGATAAATAATCTAAATAACCCTCTTCAAGAAGAAATTCTTGAACCCAATCATTTCCATATTTATACTGTCTTGCGATTTCTTCTTTAAATTTCTGTCTTCCAAATGAGTCCTCTTCTTTCGATAGGGCTTGTAATTTGTAAAATAATTTATTGATTGTATTCTCAATTTTTTTCATAATTCTTTCATGATCTAACAATGAATTATTAGTTTTAAATCAATGAGGTTAATTAGATTTTTGATTTAAAAGAATCACACTGATTTTCAGATTATTTGCAAACAATTTCAGCTACCAAACAGTTAAAAAGATTGAAGAATATCAATTAAAATCAATTAAATTTAGACCATATTAGATTGGTACTAACTTACAAAATGCAATGAAAAGACGGTATAATCCACAATCCTAAGAATAATAAGGGAAAAGTTAACAACAAAATAAAATATTTTAAAAAATAATAATTTACTTGAAATACTAAAAAGAAAAAAATAAATTAGCATTTATTCAGAATTACTTCCACATAGAGGGCAAAAATTAGCAGTTTCTCTCTGATCCAGCTCTGTTCCACAGTTATAGCAGAATTTTCCCCTTACTGCAGCTACTTGAGTCTCCACTACAATAGCTTTCTGATACTGTGTTTGATTGGAATAACCATTTAATTGATAATTTGAAACTGGTTGATTCCTCATATTTTTGGTTTTACAGACACTATTACAATGAATGCATTTATACGCTTTCTCCATATAAATTGCTACATAAATTAAAAGACCAAGACCTCCTGTAAAAATAGCTAAAATAACTGCCAAGACAATGTTAAAATCCTTTTTTTTAGTTTCAACATTCATATTACATTTTGAACAATACATAATTGACATTTTTTATACTCCAAATTATTTTTCTTAGTATATATGCGATTTCAATTGAATTAAAAAAAATTGGAGTCCAATTTTTGTTTCACATTTTTTATATGCTACTTGAAAACGAGTTGAACCAATTCGTACGTGATTTTAATTATTTTTTACTTTACTTCCACATTTCGGACAATAAAAAATACCATACACTATTTTCTCACCACAGAGAGGACAAAAACGGGGGATATCTAACTCTTCAGAAAAGTCCTCTGGTGGTCGTGTTATTGTTGAAATTGAGGTATATTGATTTCGCGGTTGATTATCGTAGCCATAAAGACCAGGGGATTTTGAAGAAGTTATTTTTATACCACAAATAT
>LAZR01000753.1_pt1 | contig 22652 bp, 30 predicted proteins | sample 329461 | NCBI WGS metagenome assembly LAZR01 (sample SAMN03002196, study PRJNA259156) | marine sediment metagenome | biome: sea floor; feature: Hydrothermal impacted sediments; material: marine sediment; isolation source: Loki non-amplified sample from Loki's castle hydrothermal vent sediment ...
AGGGTCAAAATATTATGGCTCAAGCAAAAACAGGGAGCGGGAAGACGCTCGCTTTTATATTACCCATCATAGAACATCTAGAATTTGTTAACAACGAAGCACTAATATTAGTACCAACTAGAGAGCTTGCTAAGCAAATTGAAGAAGTTGTAAGAGATTTAAAGAATCCAAAAGTCAAATCTATGACTATTTATGGTGGTGTGTCAATTAATAATCAAATACAAAAGCTAAAGAGAGGGGTTAATATTATTGCTGGAACCCCAGGTAGAATTATTGATCTATATAAACGAAGAGAATTAAGTTTTGGGAATATAAGGTTTGTTGTCCTCGACGAGGGCGATAGACTTTGGGATATGGGGTTTGCTCCTGACATTAAGTACATTTTGAACCAAATAAGAACAGATTATCAGTTCTTGCTCTTTTCTGCCACCTTGAATTCAGATATTAGAGAAATGGTAATAAAATTTTCCAGAAATGAATTTGAATTTCTTAATTTAAGTAGAGATGAGCTAACTGTAGGGAGCACAAAACAATTCTATTATATGATCGACAGTTTTCAAGCTAAATTTAGAACATTTTTGAAGATTTTAAAGAGGGAAAAACCTGAACATGCACTAATTTTTGTAAATACGAAAAAAACCGCAGTCTGGTTATCAAACAAACTTAGATCAGATCGAAGATTAAATTACCGAGTAAATGTGATCTCAGGTGATTTTTCTCAAGCTCAACGGGAAAAGATTCTTTATGCGTTTAAGAATCGTAAAATTAACATGCTCATCGCAACTGATGTAGCCGCAAGGGGATTAGATATTGATGATATTTCTCATGTGATAAATTATGATGTTCCAAAGTATCCAGATGTCTATGTTCATCGAATTGGAAGGACTTCGCGGATGAATAAGCGTGGTGTTGCGATAACACTCTGCCTGAAAGATGAGTACGAATATTTGTGCCAAATTGAAGGGCTTATAGATAAGGAAATCCGACAAAGGTCGTTCGATATGGGAAATCAATCAAACCAACAATTCCATAATCCTTTTTATTAAATTTCTAATTTTAAAGAATATCCTTTTCTCAACTTTTCGCAATAAATATGTATTCTTAAGAAATGACATTCGAAACTCAGAAATCAACGTAACAATTCCACAATCCTTTTTATTAAGTGTTGTTTATTAATTCCTTCCTGAAGAGATGAAGGAAACGAAAACAATAATAAAGCTTATATCAGTTCAACGTTGACCGTAGGACCAGCTTCTAAGTCTGGAATTCCAGGATATGACCCTTTAGTAATTACCGGTGTGTTATCAATTGCATCAGTAATTTATATTCTCAATAAACGAAAGAAAAAATAAATCCTAAATTATACATTTTTATTTTATTTTTCTTTTCTTTTCTTTTCTTTTCTTTATGTACTTTCTTAGTCGTATAATATTTAGATATTAGAGATAAATACATATCAGAATTCGGTTTTTAATAGTTAAAAATCACAAAATTTTTCTTTTGCAAATTTTTATATTACAAGAGTTTTATAGATTTTATAAGATTTGTTTTACATTAAATAAATTTCAAATTAATTTTAGAGGATAGATATTATTGCCAAGTCGTCGGGGAGATGGTACTCTTGTATTTAAAATTTGTTTTTATGGCCCTTCTTTAGGAGGTAAGACAACAGCACTGGATTGGGTTTACAGACGTGAAGGTTTAGCCTCAGGGGACATGCAACAGATACAAGACCCAACAGGGCGTACATTATTTTTTGATCGTGTCGTAGCAAGAGTTTCAAATGTTGTATTCCAAGTATATACTGTTGCTGGGCAACGTAGGCACAAATTTCAGCGTCAAACAGTTCTCAAAGGAACGGATGCGGTGATTTTTACATGGGATTCATTAATTGATCAATGGGGGGAAGATATATGGAGTTTAAAAGAATTACTACGGTTTTATGGTAACAAGTTAATACCAGAAAAACTATTTGACCCACCAGATGTACCTATGGTAGTTTTAGCCAATAAACGCGACTTAGAAAATATAGTAGAAGTTTCAAAAATCAGAAAAGCCTTGGACACGGCACACCTTAACCATACATTAATATATGAAACAATTGCGGTGCAAGGAACTAACGTAAAGCGAGCTTTTGTCTATGCTGCTCGTCAAGCAGTTCTTAACCATTATAAAAAGCTTTCAGGTAAGTCAATGGAAGAAGCAACATCATGAGATTTCTTTCCTAAAACATATTTTTCCTTTCAATTCAATAAAACAATTTTTTTCTCTCGTTTTTTAGTCATTTCTCCTTGTCAAGATAAATTAAATTTTAAGTTCAAATCCACACCCAATACAAAATTTACTACCCTTTTGAATGATTTTTTGACCACATTCAGAACAAAATTTTATTTGATTTGTTGTTGGTGCTGACGTTGATGTTGACATCGGCATTGGACGCGGCGTTTGTGTTGTTTTAGATATAAAACTCTTTACTTCTGGAGTCCATGTAGGTCCTACATCAAGTTTAATTGTTTTACTAGCAATTCCACTAATAATAGCTAATATAGCTCCTAAAAATGGACCTATAGTAGCAAATCCAGGTGAATATATTGTCCAAAAATCTGGTATATAATAATATGGATCATATGGATCATAAAAAAGATAGTCAATGAAATTATTCATCGTTATATCTATTCCAACAATAAAAGTTATCGATCCTATAATTAATGTAATTCCTACTGCAAATAATGCATTTGCACTCGTCTTAATATCTTTTCTACCGCTTCTAATACTATTTGAAATAGCTATAAGCTTTATTGAACAAGCAAGTATTATAATTGCCGGAATAATACTTGCGATAAATATTGGTATCGTATGTGAGAATGGTTCTATTGTAGGAATGAATGAAATTTCGGAGCCATACCCTGGGATACTTCCATAATGCAATCCCCACATCCAAAAATATTCCTCAATCCCACCCATACTAGCATAAAATGAAGGAGTAAGTAATGCTAGAAGAGTTAGAATCCCACCGATTAGACCTGCAATCCCGATGTATTTTGCATAATTTGTTTGAATTTTCCTCACTATACTCACTATTCCATTAAGGAATTTTTGAATTTAATTTTTTAATAACAATTTTTATAGGATTTAACCTTTGATATTAAATTTAGTCTAACTAATTTATAAATGCAATGATTAAAGCAAAGAAAGTTGTAAAAGAAGAATCAGAGCGATAAAACCCAAACTATATTCTTACTAACGATTGCCTTGATCTATAAATAAATTATTTCTGGCTCTATCTTTCCTTTCGATATTCTCAAGAAACCATATGAGTTAACGTCAGTAAAAGTTTTATCAGTTGGTGTACCAGGACAAAGATATAATTTCCCATCTCTCCATCTTTCATTATATGGACGGTGTACATGACCAAAAATTACGACTTCATAATCAGTTAAGTCATGTAATTTATTTAATCTCTTTATTATAATATTTGGTCCACCAGTGCCATGGGTTATGAATGTTTTATGCCCAAATAAGTTCAATTCCAAGTTTTCTGGTAATATTTTCTTTAATTGATGATTATCCATATTTCCCAGCACAGCGATAACTTTATCTTTTCCAAACATTTCTTGGAGGGTTGTTAAGACTTTTAATTGAGTAAAATCCCCAAGATGGATTAAATAATCAATTTTTTTTTCTTTAAAATCATTTAAAATAGAATTAGGGATTTCCCGAGCTCTTGAGGGAATGTGTGTATCAGAAATTAATCCTATAAGTAACGATGAAGTCTTCAATGAAATTCGAGGTCTAATCATAATAAATTCCTTTTTTTTAACACTATGTCTATAATATGGATTATTATTAAATTTAAACATATTTAAAATTTAAAGCTTACAACGAGAAAAATCATGTTAAAAAACCGAGTTGTGGATGGTTTTTGTAAAAGGTTTTAATAAATTATTAAGATAGAAGTATTTAGAGGTGAAGAGTCTATCTATATCCACATTCGAGGATGTTTATCTATTAGTGAACTATAAAATTGCAAAGTCATGAAATTGTAAAAAACATGTGTATAAAGTGATGAACTTTGAAGAAAAAAATTCCCACTCTAAATCTAATAAGTTCAAATAGTGCTGAATAATGGACAATAGGTTATTCGAACAAATAATAAGGTTAAAAGAAACCTATTCAAATTTTATTCTGATTTTAGAAGGTCTAAACGACAACGTTTTCGAGAATGTCGGTATGAGAATCTCTTCAATTAAATTGATCACAATTGTCTGACGACACTACTATGGTAAAAAGATTATTCTTTTATTCAAATCTTCATGTATCTTTCTCAAGACAAAAATATAAAACTAGAGATATTATGAATAAAAAAAATAAAATAAAAAAAATTTCAATAAAGAGTAAATCAATCGAGTTAAATAATAAGGGAGTTGATTTACAAATGGAAGGGAAGGTCAATGAAGCTTTAGAATGTTATATCAACTCTATTAAAGCCGATCGTAAGAATTTTAGAGCGTGGACAAACAAAGGCTTAATCTATTATACGCGTCAAGAGCATGACAAGGCAATTGAAGCGTTTGATCAAGCTCTTAAAATCCAGCCCAATTATGAGTTAGCTTTACTCCATAAAGCGCTATGTTTATCCGTAGAGAGGAGATACGAGGAATCACTCATTTTTTTTAATAAAACTCTTGAATTAAATCCAAATAACATTCAAGCGAATATTGGTATATCATGGGTTAAAAAGAATTTAAGTCAAGGTGGGAGAGGATCTAAAAGAAAAGAAAAGAAAACAGGAAAAGGGAGTAAAAAGCTGGCAGGCCTTGCTTTTTATATTACGGGCAAACTTAAAACTATGACAATTATCGAAGCTAATAATATGGTGATGGAGCATGGAGGTGCTCCACTCAGAGGGGTGGTTAAACATTTGTCTTATTTAGTCACCAATAGCGAAGAGAAAACGAGTGAAATTATTAAAGCTGAAGAGCAAGGAATTAAAATAATATCGGAAGAAGAGTTTCTCGCAATGATTGATAAGTAAAAGCAAGGAACTAAAATAATATCGGATACATAGAGCTATCCAACAATTATAAGAACAATCCTTCGGACCATAATCTGGATATCCTATCAATAATTCTTCTTTATCTGTCTTGATCATCTTTTAAACCTTCTTTTATTTTCAATTTAGCGATTCTTAAGGCAAAATTAACAAGTTCTTCGATATTATTATATTTTCCATTATCTATCATTTCTTTTATCCAAAAATAATTATCTTGATTTAAAGCGATTGTTGCGAATATTGGTTTTACTGTCTGTTCTCCTTTTGATTTTGTCTTGTTTAGTAACCATGATATAATATTTGACACCAATTTAAAGTTATTGGCTGCCTTAATACCATAGGATTTGTTCAAACTTGAAAAAATTGATAGGTTCCCAATTGCGACAACTTTTCCTAAAAAATAATGAGCAACCCCAATGATCGAAAATTTTTGCTTTGATTCATCTTCCCATCCATCATCATTAAAAAAACTATGCCAGGAAGTATTTTCGGAGGAAAATGCTATACTCTTTACATCAATTTCTTCACTTTCAATAGATTTATCGATTGAAAGAGTACAACCATTTGAATGGATAATTTTATGAATATCTTTTGTAATGAAATGGCTTCTAAAATCTTTAATTATAGGATGAGAGTTATTTTTTGAAAAGTACTTATTATCAAATAAGCGATCACTATTGAATTTAATACCAAAGTTTTTGGTTAAATCAGATAAATTATTTTTATTCTCATAATCGCCCCCTCCGTCATTTATTATTAGCAAACTTCCACCCTTCTTAACATAGTCCACCAAATCTTTAATTTCATCAGATTCTAATTCTGGACCTAGATTTGGAACACCTATGATAAAAAGATCATATTTTTCCAGCTTATCGTATGTGATTCCTGCTTCAATTTTTCCCAATTTAAAGCCAGAGGTGAAACAATATTGAATGAAATCTGTAAAAGCATTATTTTCAATAGTAAGTTTATTGTTATGTGTATAGTCAAAACCTACGGCTACTTCCTTACTCATGATATTATCCATAACGTCTCATTACTTAATTTAATTGTAATTTGGTATCATTTTAATAGATAATATTGAAATATGATATTATTTGTTCTTAGATAAATTTCCGAATAATATAAGAATAAACGCATAATATTCTCTCATTTTTGACCGAATTAAAAGAATAGTACATTAAGAAACACCGAATAATGAATATAGGAAAGTCTAATGAATCTATAGTATTAGAGGTATATAAGAATCCATTTTTTAAAAATCTATTGAAAAGCGAAAAAATAGACTTATGAAATTTCATAAGTTATCAATCAATCTAATTATGAAAAAAACGTAAGTTTATAAACAAATATTCATACTACTTATTAAATATCATAAGTTAAAAAGGTGATAGAAATTACTAAAATAAATAGTATTTTAGAATTGCTTACTGAAAAAGAATTAACTTCTTTAGAGGTTTCAGCTAATTTAGGAATTGCTAAGGATATTTTATTCCCCAAGATTAGTAGATTGAGAAAAGAACATCGAATAATGAGAATTAATGTTAAGAAACCATATAAATATAGAGCTATTACTCCGAAAGCATTGTTAAAACAATTACATTCAATTATGTTTGATAAGATGGATTTTACAGAAGAACCAAGTGGAAATGAAGTTCAAATTATAAAAACAATAGAGAAGATGATAAAATAATGAGCTTGTTAGATAAATTGGAAAAATTCAAAAAATCTCAGGAAGAAAAAACTACACCTGAACCTGAAAGAAAGATTGAAAAATTTACTTCAAGAGCAGAAGCTATTGATTTATTTCCAAAAGGTCAAGAACCAAAAAAGTTGAAAATCGGCTCTGCTGATTTAGACTTATTGAGTAAATCTTTAGACCGAACAACTGGGTTTGATATTTCTAATGTGGATATTTCTCAAGATGATTTATGGTTATTGTATCGCTTGAAATTCGGAAAAGGTACGAGAAATAAAAGAAGTATCTTATTACCTCAATTTACTGAAGCGTTTAAAAGAAATTTAGCGAAAATGAAAAAATGATTTGAATTTAGATTCAATTTAAAACTTTCATACTATATTTTCTAACTAAAATTGAATAAATAAATTTTAAAGAGATTTCAAATTCCTTCTATTGAATTTATTATTTCATTTGAGATAATTATACTATTTTCGCATAATTCCTTATCTATCGGTACATTTAAATAATAATCAGCATTTACACGATTTTTTGCTAATGTGTCTAATTGATTTTTTAAAAACTCTTGATTAAGGGTGTCTAATGCATCAAGAACTTTTTTATGCTGTCCTTTTTCTTCAATTATAAATCTTCCAAATCTTTTCAAGTATTCTCTTGCTGTTAAAAAAGCAGCATAATATGCTCGCCCAATAGATGCTCTATGTTTTCCTTCTTCATCTAAATCTCCATAATTTTTTATTTTCCTTGCAATATCTAAGAAAATTTCTGGATGAAAGAAATGTGTCATTTTTTTTCCCTTTTACATTTCAATTTCTATAAAAAAATTTCTTTTTAATTTTATAAGCCTTCTAATAACTTGTTGTTCTGAACTATAAAGAATCATAGATTTAATTCTATCGTATGTTCTTTTATTTATCGCTTTCCATAATAACATTTGTTGTTTGAACGGAATATCTTTAAAATTTAGATTGAGCACGAGTTTTTTATAATCAGGAAGTTCCCAATCTTCTTCAAAAAAAATTTTATTTTCCCATCTCACATTTATAAACTCAAGAAACTCGTTTAAGCTTCTTTCTATTTCGTTTATAAACTTTCTGAAGGTTAAATCGCGTATAATCGAATTCTCAACTTCATTACTAAATACCAATGGTATTATATCAATATGTGGAAAATCTAATACAATTTTTTTGGGTTCTAATGAAGACGATATACTATACTTTAAATCCATTTCTTCTTGTAGTTTTAAGGAACTGTAATTAGCTTCTTCTTTAAGAGATGGATATTTCTTAATGATAGGTTCTACAGTTTCTTTTTCTGGAATCTCAATGATTCCCGTATCATCACTACCAAATTTTAGCTTAATATTTGAAGAATCATCATTTTTGAAAAAAAGATTTATTCTTGAAAAATCTTCTGAAGTTTCAAAACAATAATTTTCTGAGGCTTCAGAACAATAATCTCCTAATTCCATTTTTGCATTTGTTTTAATTTAATTTATTTCTTCATTTTTCTTTTCAGTTTTAATAATCTTTTGAGATGATATTATGGGAATTCCAGTTATAGTAGTTTTTGGTCGATTATATAATAAATATAATTGTCTATATTTTTTACCTATTAACCAAAGTTCCGAATTGAATTTTTTAAAATCTATATTATTATTAAAATAATGCTTAATAATGAAATTAACATGCTTTTCTATATATTCTTTATAATCTTCTTCTTTAATTTCCCTTTCATTTTGATTATAATTTTTCTCAAGCACATAATTATACAACAGGGAAAATGTCTTGAAATATAAGTAAACCATTGTTTCTTTTAACGTGCAAGAATGATTTTTCATGATTCTTATCATTACGCCTAAAATTCCATTAAATAAAGTATTATGTTTTTTTTTTAATATTTCTTTATTCTCTTCTAATAATTTTAATATTTTTTTAAAAGTAATACTGGTAAATTCTATGTTTCTCGAGTAAACTTCTGATTCTAATTCATCTTTATGAAATTCATTAATATTTTCTGTAAACGTTTGAAATTCTTCCCATAATTTTGTAATATCAATTTCACTATTAAAATTAGCTTTAATCATTGCTATCATTTTTTTCCCGATTACCTTAGAGGAATTCAAAATATTTATATTTTTAGCAATTATACCCTCGTAATCATTAGCCATATCTTTAAGAATTGCAGAAATAAGAAATATTTCTTCATTTTCAAGAAATATACTATTTTCCATTAAACGATTAGCAGCTATGTTCATTAAATTGAAATTATCCTTTTCAAACGCTTTTATGCAATATTTAAAATCCTGAAGTAAAATTTCAATATTTGAAAAATTATTCATGTATATCATAATAGTAATTTTATAAATTTTTAAATTTCTCTTTTTAAACTAAAAACTTAGAATCAATTCGATTCAATTTCTTGAACTAGCACTTCTCAACCCAACTTTAGCAATTAATAAATTATATTTTTTTAATAAAGAGAAATATATAATTAGAGTTAATTAAAGTTGTTTTTTAGAACTTTTTTTTTAAATGTTGATATTTTTTATTACAGTAAAACTAAATTTTAAATTCTCAAAATAAAGTATTTTTATCGGATTTTTGAAAATTAACTTATTAAATGGATTTTAACGGGTTTTTTCCTAAAATCATGGATACTATATTTCGCAATTTCTTCAGGCTTAAAGGCTATTAATTTCTCTCTATCAATAATTTTTACAGTATTTTGTCCATACTTTAATACAATTCCTAATTTGGAATACACTCGAAATATATTGCTGATTTTACGTCTTATTCCCTTTTGGAATGATTGAGGGTTAAGAGCGTCTTTTTTTGTGGCATATAGACCCGATAACATCACCTTAGATATAAAAATGTGCGTTTTAGCATATTCATAGACAAACTTATTAAGATTGAGCTTATTTTCTGCTATTTTCCGATTTTCTATTTTTGTATTTATCATAATCTTCCTCATGTTTAATTATCTTTTTCATCCTTTTAGGGGGTATGAGTTTCCCATATTTATCAAATTTTATTTTTAATCACCCTTTTTATTAAAATACTTCTTTATTATAGAGATTAGACAATATAGAGAAATGGAGATTATTCCTAAGACTATTATAAGCTCTAAATATAATTCATTATATCTGTTAAAATTGATGATAATTATACCATTATTATTCAAGCACGCTCCTATAATCTCTATAAATATTAAAAAATTGCTTGAAAGACAAAAGAAACCTAAAAACATAATCATACTAAACATTTTAAAACGCTTCCCTTTTGACATAATACCTCCCTTATCTTTTGAGATAATATCTTACTGTCACATTAGTAAATGTTATATTTTTGCCATTCTCATTTAAACATATTTCTGTATAATATATCTTATCTGGATTAAGACTTGCGCTGGGAATTGTATAATGATAATGGTCGTAATCTCCATTCAAACAAGCGTTTAATGAAATAGGAAGTACATTTTCAATTACAATATCTCCCGCTCCATCTATATCATGTTGAACTATTGACAATAATGCATCTACAGTATCATTCCCCGCATCAGTTCTCTGCCAAATCCAAGTCAATACAATATCTTCATCAGTATCTATTTTCTCATCAGTAAAAAAATGACAATGTACTGCACATGTATTACTATTGCAAAAAACCCCTCTACCTCCCCAAACAGCATCTCCCGCAGGGGTGAATTGCGGATATACTGTATTAATATCCGTATCTTTATTTAAAATATAGTTAGTACCATCGGATAAATCATTGATAGCATTTGAAGTGTTATTATGACTGTTTTAAAAACTATAGGAAATCAGTATAAAATTGAAGTTTCTTTACCAAATTTTTCGGTAATAATCTCTCCTTGTTGTTCAATCGGACCCAAATTAATTTCCTTAACTCCGTTAATTGAGATACGAAGTAGCTTTTTTTATAATCCCTATTTTGCAAAAGATTTCACTAGAATAAATCGGAAAATGAAACCAGAATTTGCTGTCCCCCCTAAAATATGGGAAAGCCTCCCTGTTGATGAAAAAACTAAAAGGGATGCAGTTGGTTTAGATTATGCTCTTTTAGATCTTTTCATCTATGAAAAGAATGATTATTGTCCACCTTATGAGATTCATAGAAGGGAAGAAAATAAAAAAACTACTTATTATATGATAGATTTTCGAAATATTTATTGTATTAATTGTGATAAAATAGGAAACCCAGGAGAAGAAATTGAGAATAATTTATTAAATTCAAAGATTTTACAGCTAACTATAGAAACAAGAAAAGATTTAAGAGACAAATTATCTAATTATTATGGGAGAACTCCTAAAGAAGATGAAATTGAAATGGATTAAATTTAAAAAATATGAGCCTTCTATAAATAAAATCGAAAAGTTAAGTAGTTAAGGGGAAGCTTCAAATTTATTACATTCAGAAATTAAAATATATCTTTTTAGAATATACATTTTTGGAAAAAAAAGATTAAAGAATTTTATTTGGAATCTAACTCGAAAAATAGTTCTATATGATTTTTTATAAAATTCCTAATTCGGTGAGAAAACCTTTTTTTAAGTTCAGATTCATCGTCAATATATTTTTTATAAACTATCCATTGTCCATAAAGCCATAGATATGTGTCCATCTCTTTATACGAAGATTTCCAGCTTAAATTTGAAATTAAATCATCTAAATCTTTTTTAAATTGAGTATAATTGCTCTCATAATAGCTCTTCGACTTCCCTAAAAGATTACTCAGTGCGTTCCGTGCATATCTATCATAAATGGGAAATTTATTAGGGTAATGAAAATGACAATATTTACTTGAAAACACAAATCCAACATGTCTTTTATAAAATGAAGGCTGAATCTTTGCTATTTCTTTAACTAACTGTTCAGGTTTCATTACATCGAATTTAGAATCAATTTTTAATTGCTGAATTTCATGGGCTATTTCTCTCTTATCCATATTAAGATTACAATTAAATAATTTATTCACTAACTCTATTTTATACCCAATGTCGTGAAAATCCTTGTTTTCTTTCTTATTATTAAATTCACGCCTTAATAACTTGTTCACTTCATTCCAACTAAGCATTTTGTTCCTAATTTCTACTGCTACCTCAATATTTTTTTTCTTAAACGTTTTCATTTTTCATCATTCTATTTTTTATGTTTTTTTAATGTATCACATATCAGCAGTATAAATATTTACAATAACTAAGAATAGCTTTCAATTTTCAGTATGGGAAAATGTTATTTTTAAAGATCTGTTCTTCCTCGAGGGATTTTATTTTTCTTCTTATTTTTGTAATTTTTCGAGACATGGTATATCTTTTTTAGTTCTTCCTTATGATGTATCAAATGCTTATTCCATTCTTTTGCTTTAAGTGGGATTTCAGTTCCACTATGTAATTAGTTTAAATTTGAATTTTAAAACATGATATAAATAGGTAATTGTATTTTTATCTTTTACACTTCTTAGGACTTTTTTAATTAGTTGAAAATAGTTTAATAGAATCTCCAAAATAAAGGTCTAGGATTTATAATTCTAAGATTTACTAACCAATCTTTAATTTGTTCGATTTGTCGTTGGTTTAATAGTTTTTCTCTGGTTATTATAAATTTATTTAGTTCTTTTACAGATAATTGGTAAACATACTTATAATTATATTTAGGTAGGTCTTTTAAAGTGACAACAAGATTATATGCTTTATTTACTGTACCTAATTTTCGCTTCTGAGCTAACCAGAATAGCATTCCTGCTCTATCAATTTGCTTATGAGGGGAATTATGTACTGAAGTTGGTCTTTTATACAAGCTTAATTACCAAACTAATATATCCTCTTATTTTTCCACATCCTCTTCAATACATTTCAAAAATGCTTTCCTTTTTGCAGGATCTTTAAAATCAACCTCAACTGCTTTAAGAAAAGCTAATTTTTCTCTCACTGACAAGATTTCTGATTTATCCTCAATTGTATGAAAATCTTCCATATCGAATTCTAAAGGAAATTCTTCATTATCTAAACATTTAGGACAGTTAAAACTTGTAGTATATTTGATTATCTTCTTATTTCCACATCTAGGATAATAATACTCCATTTTACACCCACTTAATTTGTCTTTAATGGTTAAAATTAGTAAGAAGGATAATTATTTAAATTTTACACATAAGTCGATATTTGTAAATAATACTACTCTCTCTAACCAAACTAAGGAAAAACTGAGCAATTGAAACTTAATAATGTTTCCCATCTAAGAAGAAAGCGTTAGCCGTGTACGGCACTATCCTCACACTTTCTTAAATTCCTTGTTATGAAAATCTTTTATATAACTAGCTCACGAAATTAGCAGTAAAGTAATAATAATAGGTATACTAATTTTAGCGAAAAAATTTGAGTTCGCAATTTCTTCTCCCCCATTTTCAGGTATACTTCTTTACCTTAAATTTTCATTAAAAAAAGGAATAACCTTGAAGTGATAGTTTCTCATGTTTAAGACTAAACTTCAGATTCTTGTTTTAGTGTTTATTATAAATTAATATCTCTATTTTTAAAGCCTTAATGATAATATTCATAAAAAAAGACCAAGTATAGCAACTAAATTTAAGGTAACAAAGACGATAATGAGTACAGTCTTTTTGTGTTTTATCTCTATAACATAAAAAAAAAAACCCACAAGTATATTTGATGAAATTACATAAATGGATTTTATAAAAAAATAAGATTGAGGATTAAATATTATAAAATCCATAACCCGATTTAATGAAAAAAGTAAAATAGTATAACAAAAGATAAATAAATCTTTATATCTTTTTTGTTTTTCTAAACTTTCTTCAGGATATGGTGTTTTTCCAGATTCTTTTCGCAAAAAGTGGTGGAGTTTAAACATTCCTAGAAGAAGATAAGGCAGTAAACCAAATATGACCATATTTATATTATAAATTACCTTGCCAATTTCACTAACAGCAGGACTAGAAATAACCCAAATGCATGAAGAAATAGAAAAATCTACAACAATAATCACAGAAATTAGAATATACCACTTTTTATCATTAAAATCCATTGATGTCATTAAAAATCACCCAAATATTATCTTATGATAGTCAATAACATTTTTGTATTAAAAGCTTTTTATTAAGATCCTTCTCTATAAAGACTTTTTTACTTTAAATGTTAAAAGTCAATATCAATCCTCTTTTCTCTCCTTTTCCTGCTTGATACTATTTACAAATTCTTATAATTTCCGAAATCCGTTCAATTTAATTTTATTATAAATGCCTTTGGATTCCTCACGTGTCAAAGATGATTAAGTAGCAAAGTGTCCCCCCTTTCCTCAAATATTCAGATGCTGAAAATTACCTGAAAATATCTTTATTTTTTTAGAACTTTCTTCAATTTTGAGTACTTAGATTGAAATAAAAGCCATTTAAAATGTTATGTGGAATTTATAAAAAAAATAAAATTAAATAAATCATTCTTTTCCCAATTTCCTCTTAAACATTTTTATATATTTTAACTTTTCCTTAAATATCTCACGCCAAATTTTCTTACGTTCTTCCTTCTCAAGTTCTACTCCTTTGAGAGTTTTCGTTAACATATATTTGAAATAAAGTATACTAAGTATAGTGGAATTATGAACTTTTTCAAAAGTTTTAGTATATTTTCGATTAATTTTTGAGATTTTTTCATGTATACTCTCAGGGGATTGCTTCTTTAATTGACTTAAACCTTCTACTCCCTCTTTATATAGGTTATATAGTTGATTCTGAAATGCCTTGAACTCTTCCTCAATATTAATAGTTGTATCTAAGTCAAATTTACGATTTATTCTTATAAAATTATATTTAATATTTTTAACTCTTTGACACACATCATTCTTAAACTCTGAAACAATTTTAAAAGCCCTATTATTAAATTTTAAAAATCTGAACTTTGGTTTTGTAACAGGAACTATTAATATAATTAAACCAATGAGAAATCCAAAAATACCAATCAATAGATCATAGGGAAAGACTATACCAATAAAATTAAATAAAGAACTAATAATTATAAAAAGAGAAGATGCAATAATTCCACCTGTTAAAAAATCACTCCTTACTATTTTTAAAAATTCTCCTTTTTCTTTTAAATATTCTTTATTAAACGCGTTTGTCTCATTTTCAATTTTTTGGATCTTTTCTTCACATTCTTTGAGAAGGTTTGTAACTTCTTCCATTTATTTCGAACCTCTTTTGTATTTACAAATGTGGATGATAAATAAAATGTAAGATTATTTTTATATTACTCATATCTTACAAAAAACTATAATCGAATTCTAAAGGAAATCCTTCATTATCTAAACATTTAGAACAGTCAAAACTGTACAATAATTGAATGATAATAATAATATTATATATTAGCGAAAACTATTGAGGTTGAAATTTCCTCTCTAATTTTCATGATTCCTTCTTTATCTTGACCTTTCAAAAATTTATTAATAGAAAAAATCAAAATTCAAATAATATCCTTTATCTTTTAGCCAACAAATAAGTATTTTAGTATATGTATACGATAAATTTAAGTCTTTTTCGAAAATCATTTAGTAATTTACCGTCCTGCTTTCAAAAAATTTCAAAAAAATAAAAAAATTAATTAATTATTAAAGCTAAAGCTGATTGAAGAATTTCCTCCCCGCTTTTAGCATATTCCAATATTTCAGTTTTTAAAGTTTCAGTCAGAGTGTTAACTCTTTCGGGATTGTGTTTTATAAAATAATAAATACCAATTTTAAATTCAAGCATCTCAGCCTCTAGCTTTTTGCTTTCTTTAATCAGAGACTCGCGTTCTGCGGTTAAGGTTTCAATATCTATTTCTAACAATTGATTTTCCTTAAGAGCGAGTATATTATCTCGTTTTATGTTCAATTAATTTATGCTTGTAAGGTATCTGTTTTGCGTCCCCGCTCTATTTATAGCAAACTTTTGCTTATTTCTTAATACTTGGATTTGTTCATCAAGTTTAGCCAATTCCACTTCGGATTCTTGTAATTTTTCAAGTTCGGTTGTCATGATTTTTTCACTTTTTTCTGTTTTCGCTTAAGAACCGATTAAAGTTCATTTTAAGCGTTATATATAAAAAAAATAAAAAAAATAGTTTATTTATTATAATCTTTCCAAGCTTTACCCGTCTTCTCTTGAATAGCTCTATAATGGTCAGCGAGTTCTTTTGTTCTCGCTCCGCCTCCGCCTCCTTTTGGTTTTGGTACACAACCTTTTAGTTCATTAATAGTTTTCAAAAAAACTTCTCGCTGTTTCGCTAAAGTAGCTTTTGATGCATCAGGTATCATCTCTAAGGCGTTTTTCGCGTTTTTAATCCAACTTGCCATTTCATCAGGATTACATTTGGTCTTTTTAACTGGCATATTTTATAACCTCACTTTATTTTTTATTATTTTATATTTACCATCAATCCTATTTAAATATATTTGTCATCGGTCATCAGTTATCGGTTATTCTAAAATACCAAAAAGCAAAATAGGAAACCCTCTAACAAATTTTAATAGATTAAGGATTTTTTAATATTATGATTAAAAAAAAATCTGAAGATGTGGTAGAAAAACAAGCCATTTTAACTGATGGAACAGAAGTGAAAGATGTGTCTGTGAGATGGTTAATAGACAACAAATCAGGTGCTAAAAATTTTGCAATGAGACAATTTAAGATAGAAACGGGTGGAATGGTTCCCCTTCATAATCACCCTGAAGATCATGAGATATATGTTTTAGCCGGGAAAGGAAAATTTTCTGATGGAGAAGGAAAAGAAGAAAAGGCGGAGAAAGGAGATGTAATTTATATCCCCCCTAATGAAAAACATTCAATAGATAATTTGGGTAAGGATAATTTTGTGTTTATATGTATTGTCCCATACCTTAAAAAATAAATAAAAAAGTTTTAGGATTTTTGTACAATTTATGCATACTATCCTAATTCATTAAAAAATAATTTATTAACATGAAGTAAATGGATTATAATTCTTTCTCACATTTTCCAATAGCAACAACAGAATCCTCTTCATACAGTTTAATAACCTATTGACTATAAAGATCTTCTATAATATTATACCCTTTAAGGATAGAGCTCTCTCCAGTCCGCCTCTTCGGGGTGTTTTTTATAATAATTTTGATTAAACTTATAGCATCTCTCGCAGTACCATGTATCATCCCCAGGATTATAGGTCAAGTCGAACTCTCTCCCTCCACACAGACGGCAACCATTAGGACCGTGTAAGTAAGAGTGGTCAAGTGAACTTATTTCTTCTAATATTTTTTTATCATTAGTATCCATAAAAATTTTATGTAATTTCCTCCTTTGGCTTTGCCACATCAAACGGAGCAGCGTACGAAGATTGGTGCGTACCCTCCTTAGTCGAGTATCTTTAAGTCTTATAGTTCTTTTCTTTTTCATTACTATCATAATATAAATTAATAAGTAAATATTTAAAGTTAGGGGCTCAACACTATTAAATATTAAATATAACATTTGTAAAATAGATATTGTGATGAATTAAAGTGTTGATAGTCGCAGTACCATCATTCTACTTTTTGGATAAAAAGTATACTAGTACTATAAAACAAGAAGATAACCTAAGTAACCCTTTTTACACAATTTAAGCCGTTTTCGAATATTAACTGATTTAAACGTAGTTTAATACCTTGCGCATTGGAGCGCTTGGTTAAAAATATCGGTGCTTATATGTAGCTACAATATGACACATTTTGTTATAAAATTGTGATACAAATGATGACTCTGTAAAGACTCAAAGTGTTTATTTAAATGTCTAGTAGTTCTGATTTACCTAGAAATTTAGTAGGTTTTAGTAGAGAATTCATTTCATTAATTGATTTCGATTATTTAGTTATATTCATAGGATTTTTTGTCTTGCGTATAAAGGCGCCATGATATACAAATTCCGCGCAGAAATGTGGTTACAAAATGTATCCACAATTATTTTTATTAACCAGTTATGGGATTGGGTAAATAAATTTAAATACTTAACTTCATACTTTTATTTATGTAGTATAGTTTAAAGAAAAAATGTGAGAATAAATGGAAACATCTACTCCGACAAAAATAATAACTGATGATTTGATATGGGCTGACTACAAATTAACACTCAATAAGAGAAACTCGTTAGGACTGCTTCAGTTTTATACTCAAGTATTAGGAAATTGTTCATGATTAGGCTTTCCATATAAAAGCAGGATTTATTAAGACTAAACCGGGAGATTATTTGAATTAATTAATGGTATAATATAATTAATCCCTTTATTATGATCTCTTTCTTACTAATCCTTTGTTGTCATTTTCTTTTTAAATATTACCAAGAATATACATTATTAACAAAAGAAGTTTGGAACCAGGATGAAAATATTTGAAGAATTAACTCCTTATGAGAAGTCGGTTTTATTGATTTGGGGAAAAGAACTAGATTTTTGCATGACTGCTCATTATCCAATACAAAGGATAAAAAAAAAGATTAAATTTACTCTTCCAAAACTTAAAAATAAAGATTTAACGAGAATAAACAAGACACTTATGGCTAGTGGTTTTATTCTTAAGCATCCAACGGGAAGGAATACAACTTACAATTTAAGTCGTGAAGGATTAAGATGCTGTGAAATTCTTAAAAATGATAATGAATATGAAGATCTGATTTAAAGCCGATATTAATATTCTAAATACGAATAATACCATACGACATATTTTTTATCGGAGAACATTTATATATAATTCTTTTTCATGTATACATGGAAGTATACATGATGTATACATGGAAAATAGAATATATCATACAATATCAGAAATTATTTAAAATGTCATTTAGGTTTAGATTTGGGGTGTTTTAAAAAGTGGATATGCTAAAATTAGCAAATCAAGTGAGGAGGAAGAAGGCTCAGGATAATAAATGGTTTTTATACGAGTTTATTGATAAAAATCCTGGTTTGACCGTTTACGAAATAAGTAAAAAAATCAATTGGACTAATGGAAAAATAAATCATTATATCCAGAAATTAGTAAAAGAGGATTTTATCAACAATTCTGATAAAGTTGTTAATGGCAGAAATCAGAAAAGATACTCAAGTAAAACTGTAAAAGAACTTATTAACTGGGATGAATTTAACAAAAAATAATTTCTCTTTTTTTATATTTTCTGTCGTGGAGCATAATTTATATTCACCCAAATGAAAAATATGCAATAGTTAATATGGGTTAGGATAACTTTGCATTTATTTACCTTATCCTATACGTTAAAAAATAACATGAATTAATATTTTTAATCCTTCTAAGAAAAAACTTATTATTCTAGCTCTTTTTCACACTTTCCAATTGCTACAACAGAATCCTCTTCATACAGTTTAATAACCTATTGACTATACAGATCTTCTATAATATTATTCCCTTTAAGGGTAGAGGACTCTCCAGTCCGCCTCTTCGGAGTGTTTTTTATAATAATCTTGATTAAACTTATAGCACCTCTCGCAGTACCAGGTATCATCACCAGAATTATAGGTCAAGTCGAGATCTCTTAACCATCAATTAGCAAAAGTGGTAAGTGATAATAAAAATCTTAAAGATGCAATTAAAAAAATTATTTGGAAATTTGAATAATCTGTAAATATAAATTATTATTTAAAATAACTAGAAAAATATGGAGAATTTAAAGTAGACAGTATTAGAAAGAATTTATATCCTAGAAAGCAAATAATCTAATTTAGAAGAATTTGAATGTAGATTTTCTCCTCCTTAGTTTATTAATTAATTCTAAGGGTAGCGCCATATTGCTTACTGAAATATCTTTTAAAAAAGGAAGATATTTTTTTCTAGAGGTTTTTTTCACTATGAAATCTGGGAGATTTTTTAATTTATTATCATTAATAGTTAATTTTTCCAGATTTGAAAGATTTTTAATTGATTCCGGGAGATATACAAAATTATTAATCCCTAAGCCCAAACTTTTTAATGAAACCAGATTTCCAAACGATTCTGGGAGGAATTCTAATTTATTCGCGTTTAAATTAAGAAACTCAAGAGATTTAAGATTTCCTACTGATTCTGGAAGTGATGTTAACTTATTTGCAGATAAATCAAGATATGTGAGAGATGTTAATCTCCCTATAGAACTAGGGATTCTCTCTAATTTATTTTCATATAAATATAATCTTTTAATTGATTTTAGATTAATTATTGAATTAGGAAGTTCTTTTAATTCATTTTTTGGTATTTGAAAAGATTCAAGAGATTTGAGTTTACCTATAGATTCAGGGATTTTTATAAGGTCATTATCATAAAAACAAAGATTATTGAGTGAACTTAAATTCCCTATAGATTCCGGAAGAATAGTGATATTATTATAGTTTAACGATAAATATTCTAATAATTTGAGATCACCTATCTCCTCTGGGACGGTTGATATATTATTGATATCTAAAATAAGATGTTTTAGTTTTCTAAGATTAAATATTGATTCAGGGATTGTTGTTAAATTACATAGAGACAAATCGATTGAATCAATGTTGTTATTAGAAACAGAAAAAATTACCTTTTTCTTTATTTGTTCTTCTATTTCTTTAATAAAATTGAATTCTTTCATATTTTGCTTTATTTTTAAAATATTTAAACCAGTTAGTACATGTTTTTTTTAAATGTGGATCTAACATGACGATTGCTATTATCCTCATTAGTTTATTCTATAATAGTGTAAAATCATATTTAAGTGGAAAGGAGAGATATTATTATTACAGAAAATCTAAAGTAATGTAATTTGTATAAAATGGTTAATTTAAAGGTTAAATATCTGTGGACGGATTAACCCTTCCAATAGCTACGACAGAGTCTTGATCATAGAGCTTAATCACTCGAACACCCTTAGCAGTCCTGTGAGTAATCCGAATTGATTTAATTGGTATCCTTATTACTTGCCCTTGTTCAGTTCCAACTAAAAGGTCCATGTCTTTTGCAATTCTAATTGCGATTACTTCATCTGCTTTATCTTTGACTAGAGCGATGTTTTTGACACCTTTGGCACTTCTACCAGTTTTTCTATATTCGCGAGCGTAAGCCCTCTGCCCATATCCGTTTTTAGTTAAAGTCAAGATAATTTCATCATTAGAAACTAATAGGGAGTCAATTACTTCATCCCCTTCTCTTAAGTCTGCACCTTTTACACCCATTGAAGTCCTCCCTAATTCTCGTAATTCTGATTCATCAAATCTAATAGCATATCCAAGTTTAGTTGCCATAAAAATATCTTCAATCTCATTTGTTAGCCTTTTGACACTCACTAATTTATCATCGGGTCTGATTTTTTGCGCCCTAACTCCTGTGCTTTTAAATTTTGAAAACAATTTCAGGGGAGTTTTCTTAACTATTCCATTTTTCGTGGTCATTATTAACATTTCGTTTGTATTGAAATTGTTAATCGGAATCATTGAGGATATATTTTCCCCAGGTTGTAGGGGAACAACATTAATTATTGGTTTTCCACGAGCTGTACGAGTTTGGAGTGGAATTTCATAACAATGAAGGGTGTAAACTCTTCCCTTTGATGTAAATACTAAAATTGTATCGTGGGTAGAGCATACAAATAAATCGATAATAAAGTCCTCTTCACGTATAGTCATTCCTTTCTTACCACGACCGCCTCTTCCTTGAGAGCGATATTCCTCGACCGATACCCTTTTAATATATTGATTCTTTGTAAAAATCACGATTGTAGGCTCCTTTTTAATAAGGTCTTTTGTTTTGATGTCCCTCATAGAATCATCCATGGTAATTTCGATTTTAGATCTCCTCGGATCACCGTATTTTTTGCTTAAATCAGCTAACTCGCTTTTAATTATATCTAACCGCAGTTTCTCACTTTCTAATATTTTACTAAGCCCTTTAATGCTTTCGTTTAATGAAGTTTTTTCATCTACTAATTTTTGCTTTTCAAGATTGGTTAATCGGGACAATTGCATGCTTAAAATTGCCTGTGCCTGAATTTCACTAAAACTATATACTCCCATCAATTTAGTTTTCGCATCTTTAGCATCCTTCGCGCTTTTGATGATCTTTATAACGTTATCGATATCATTCAAAGCTATAAGAAGACCTTCTACACGATGGAGTCGGGCTTCAGCTTTTTTTAAATCAAATTCTGTTCTTCTTTTGATAATGAGTAGGCGGTGATTAATATATTCTTGAATCAATTCCTTTAGAGTAAGAATTTTAGGTTGTTTGCCCTCATTTACCAAAACTAGATTAATAATATTGAAATTAGTAAACAATCTTGTTTTTTTAAACAAAACATTCTTAATAATGACTGGTTGAGCGTTTTTCTTTAAATCTATTACAATCCGCATTCCATGCTGATCAGATTCGTCTCTCAAATCTCTGATATCTTTGATAACCCCATCTTTTATTAATTTAGCGATAGACTCAATCAAAACTGATTTATTGACTAAATAAGGAATTTCCGTTATAATTAGGCTAGTTTTTTCGTTTTTAATCTCGGTTTCGATAAGTCCTTTTAGTTTAACATTCCCCATTCCCGTAGTATAAGCGTTATAAATACCAGTGAGATCAGTAATAATCCCTCCTGTAGGAAAATCTGGTGCTTTAATTATTTCCATAAGTTCCTGAATAGAAATTTCAGGATCATCAATAGTTGCAATAATACCTTTGCAAACTTCATTTAAATTATGAGGTGGCATTGAAGTCGCCATACCAACCGCGATCCCTTTAGTCCCGTTTATCAACATGTTTGGTAATTTGGCAGGTAAGTAGAAAGGTTCAACCCTACTATCATCAAAATTTGGTACAAAATCTACCGTTTCTTTATTAATATCTTCAACTAATTCATTTGCAATTTGAGAT
>LAZR01000754.1_pt1 | contig 22648 bp, 19 predicted proteins | sample 329461 | NCBI WGS metagenome assembly LAZR01 (sample SAMN03002196, study PRJNA259156) | marine sediment metagenome | biome: sea floor; feature: Hydrothermal impacted sediments; material: marine sediment; isolation source: Loki non-amplified sample from Loki's castle hydrothermal vent sediment ...
ATTTGCATTGCCAGTAGCGAAAGTAATACTTACTGGACTTAAGGGCGTGATAGAGGTTATATCAAACATTCCACCAGGATTAAAAATTGCAGCATTAGGATTTTCAGCGCTGTTTGTTCTAATAACAAAAGGTAGTAGTTTAATCAGTAGTGTTGTTAATAGAATAAAATCTTTTACTGGTGTATTCTCTGATTTTGGTTCAGAGTTTATGAATCAATTCAAAGTAGGTATCTTTGAAACTTTTGGTAAATTACCTAAAGCACTAAACACCATAGATACACGTGGACTAACTACTATAGGAAAAGCCGGACAAAGTATACAAGACTTTGAGTCAACAATTGGAAAAGCAGCTTTTACTTTGGCACAATTTGGTAGAGGATGGAACGTTGTTATGTCTGAGATAGCTGCTACAGGAACAGCTACCTCTGAAACTATAAGTAAAGCATTCGGTGCGGCTGCAGGCGGGTTAGGTGGGCTAGCTGTTACTACCATAACTAAAAATCCCGCACTTGCTGGTATACTTGATATTGCAGCCACGGGAGCTGCAGCATCGGAAGGAGCATTTCAAAAGCTAGGCGAGTTATTTGGTGTTCCTGCGGAAGCACTTGCTATGTGGAGCCGAGAGAATACAAATTTTGTAAAATCTGTAGCTCCTCTTGCTGGTTCTTTATTGGCTTTGATACCTATAACTGGTAAAATTGGCGATGGATTAAAAAAACTTGCTTTTTCAGCTGATCAATATGAGGATTCTATAGCTCCATTGAGACGTAAATTAGGTGATGAGATATCTGATATAGTTGAATTGTCCAGGTCTTATAGTAAACTTGATGAAAATATAAAAAAGGCCAACCAGTCCCGTGAACCACAATCAATAGAAACTGCTTTACGAAGACAAGAATATGTAAGCCCAGTATTTGCATTAGAGAAGGATGCTAAAAAGGCTAGAAATTTAGCTAATTTGATGGCTAAGACAAACATAGATTTGATACAAAGTTTTGATGAATTTGGTAATGCTATATTGAAGCCGACGGGTAATCTTGAAGAGTATTTTAAGGTATTGAAAAGTGCTAAAATTGAGGAGTTAGCAGAGGCGGAAGTAGCTGCACTACAAAAATTTGCAGAAGAGTTGACTAATGCAGGATCAGCATCTGCTAAATTTAGATCAGAACTTAAAAAGTTTGTTAAGGAGATACCAGGTATAGGACCGCTTTTGGCCGAGCAGATAAAAGTGTCTCCGGCACAAGAACTTAAAGAAGCTAAAGATGCTTTGAATAGGATTCTTGAAGCTAGAGATAAATTTCCTATGACTACTGCATTTGACGAATTGTTTAGTCGCTATTATCAGAATTTAGAGGGAATACGTAAACGATATGATGAGTTCTATAATGATTTCAAACGTATTTTATCAGAACTTAGTACTCAAGGATTGACCGCTGAACAAATAGGTGGACTATTAGGTAGTGAAGGTCTTGAGAAAGGTTTTCAGTTGATGGTGGATATTGAACCTAGACTACGTAAAGCAGCTGATGTTGGTATAGTAGATTGGGAGGATGTGCTAGGAATAGAAATTTTACGTAGAATACATCCAGAAATTTCTATAGATTACGCAGCGCCATTTACTAAAGAATTACTTAGGGAAGCTAAGGTAATACAAAGATCTACTGAAGCTTTTGTAGGTGATATAGTATTGTTTGATAAAGAAATAGAAAAACAATTTGCTGTAGCTGGTGATCAAGGTATTTTAAAATACAAAGAAGGTCTAGGATATTTCGTAGAGGTGATAGATAAAGAACTAAGATCTACAAAAGAAATCCCATTTGATTCTGTGAAAAATTTTGTTGACTCTATATTTCCGGCCCACAGAATTGTGGAGCAGTTAGAGGTTAATTTAGATATATTGGAAGAATCATTGACCGGTGCTGCTGCTGGTATGATAGGCGTTGCAGATAAAGAATTCAAGCGTACTTTTAATTTAGGGCCTAGATTTTTTGAACAAATACCTACAACTACATTATTACAAACGCCTATAGGTTTCAATAAGCAGTCCGGTACATTTGGGCCTCAAAAAACAAAACAGGATTTTCCTGAAATTATAAGAGAGTTCTTCATAGCGCCACAGAAAGAGCTTGCTATGCTGACTGAGACGGCGAAGAAACGCCTTGATGCTGATAAGAGTCTGGGTAAAGGAGTGCAAGAAGAAATAGAAAGGCTTAGCACTATTATAAAAAATAATCAAGTCGTTGTACAATATATGGCTGTTATGGTAGATCTGAATAAAACTATGGCTGAATCCAGTAGAATATTAAATGAAAACCTGGCAGTCGAAAAAGCTCGAACTGAGCATCTAGTTGAAACTGCTGGACTACTTGCTGGTATACCGGAGGGTTTTGATAATTTAAATTTGGGTATAAGAAACTTCTTTGATTTGACTGCTCATCAGAGAGTGCTGTTGAGAGAGCGTGCATTGCCTACAGAAAAAAGAGAATTTACGCAGGGGGCCACAGAAATACGAGAAGAAGGTATACGTAGACAATCCTTGGCTGTGGAACTAGAACAAGTTACGAAAGCTATGGTTCAAATTCAGAGAATTAGAGAACAAGCTAAGGGAGCAGGAGCTATTGTTCCAAGAGATATGTTGATGAGTATAACTGAAGCTGTAGAGTCTGGTGGTACGACTATGGATGGTCTACAACTAGATGCGCAGAGAAAAACAGAAGGGCACACCGCTGATACCGTGGAAAGACTGGACGATATGTTGTCCGCTATGAAGGATCCTAAGGCTCAGGCTAGGACTATTGGGCAAGTAGAGAAATTTTCTAATCAGTTAAGTAAAGATATAGTTAGTTTAGGCTCAACGATGCCTGAGACTTTAAAACATCAATTTGATAGATTAGCTAAATTAAGACAATTACATGAAAAAGCTAGAAACGTACAGGTAGTGAAAGCTATTGATCAAGCGATGACTGAATCTTCTAGAAAACTAATAGAAACCGTAGGTGTTAGAAAAGCTGCTGAAATAATTGAGCCTCGTAAATCGCTCATACCATCACCGCTTGATGTTGTGAAGTCTATAGGTAAAGCTCTTGGCCCTAGTACAGACGTTTTTAGACATTTGCCAGGTGAGTTTAATCTAGAAGATCTGCTTAGTAGAGCCATGGGTGGGGAAGGTCTAAGAGGATTTACACAAAGATTAAAGCAATCTGCTGAGGGAGCTACAGAATCTCAGGTACGTAATGCTAAGGTAATGAATGCACTTAGATTTGCTTTACCTGGAGGTATAGGACTTTTAACTCCAGCAGTTGAACCTGTATCTAAATTTAAAGGTATAGTGGAATCACCTGAATTTAAAAATTTAAGTAAATTGATGAATGATCAAAATAAGATAAGTGTTGTAAGCTCACAAACCTTAACTAAATTGTTTGCTGCATATGGAGCTTTCAATGATATTGCAAGAAGAGCTGCTAGACGTGAGCAACGAGGATTTGAAGTTCAAATAATGCAACTCAGAGAGCAGCGCAAAGGACTGACTGTAAAATTTAAAGCTGGTGAGATTGAAAAAACGGATTTTGTATCACAGACACGTGATATAAACAAACAAATGATAGATTTATCTAAGCGTATGAAAGAGGCAGGTAAGACTGCTGAAACCAGAGCGACTCGTGAAGCTGTTGGATTAATAGCTAGTGCAACCACTACATTTGCTCGGTCTGCTGGTTTTAGTGAATCTGCGCTGAATGCGTTGGGTAAAACAGCGGCTGGTTCTATAGTGGCATGGCATGCATGGAGTACTTTGACTGGTAAAGAAATGCCTGAAGCTGTAAATAAAGCAACTGATGCGCTCAAAAACTGGTCCGATGGCTTAGGAGATGAAGGTGTAGATTGGTTGGAAAGACTTAAGTTTGGTGCTGGGCAGCTTTTTGGCGGTGGTTTTGGTGCTGCAGGAGCAGCGGGAGCGGCAGCCGGTGGTGTGGAAGATATGGCTAAGGCGCAAAAAGACATACTTAATGAAGAAGAGAAAGACAAAATAAGAAAAATGAAGGATTTACAGGTAAGCGAAGATCAAGTCAGTAAAGCAGATGATTTATTAAAAGATATAAAAGCTGGTGATACTAAGAAATTATCTGAAGATGAAAAAATGGTGGGTATAAACCAAGATCAGCTGACTACTTTATTGAGTATTGAGGAGAATACTAGAAGGGCCGCAGATGGATCTGAAGAGTCAGCTAGAGAATCAAAGGCTGAGCCTAGCGAAGAAAAGAAACCTGTAGCAGCCATAACAAAGACTTTAAGAGATAAATTAGATGTGCTGAGACAAGAAAGATTAGGAGGAAAAGGTAAAGATACAGCCACCAGAATACGAGATCTAATTACTGCAGCTACAGTAGTGGCAGCAGGGGGTTATTTGGGAGAAAAAACAAAATTATCGGCGGAGCTTGGAGAAGCTACTAGAAAAGCAGAAAAAATTAGTAAATCATTTGAGACATTAGTTAAAAAATTTCCTAATGAAGTAGATGCGATGATTAAAGAATTGAAAGTGAAAAGAGAAGAGGCTGCAAAAGCAGCTGCTGAAGGCGCTCCTGAACCAGAGGTAAAATCAAGACTGTTAGATGCTGAAAAACAATTTCAAACTTTTATAGGTCAATTATCTTTAATGGCTGATAGTATAGGCACTGAGTTAAAGGACTCAACTTCTAAAATTGCCAAGGCCGCTGATAGGGCAGCTTTAGAATTACATAAAGAGCAAGTATCTAAGTCTATAGATGATTTTGCTAAATCTATAGTTGATGCTTCGATAGATTTAGAAGCTAGTATGAGATTTAGTACGGAGACTATTGGGGCTATGAGGGGACTTCCAAGATTTGAAGAGATACCAACTGGTAAGTTACCCCACGAACTGACTGCTACTGAAAGATTGATGAAGGAAGGCGGTGAGCAGTGGCAGAATATGTTTAAGGCTTTTCAAATAATAAGTAAAACTAGAGATGGTATAGTTGAGTTAATTAAAGAGAATTCTAAGAGAATAGTTACTCAGCAGGTTAGCCTAGCTAAGGAGGGTAGTAAAGCTTTTATAGAAAATCAAAAAAAAGCTGTAGAAAAAGAACTCGCAAAAATACCCAAGTTTAAAGCATTAGGTAAACGAGTATTTGAACAATATAAGGCTTTGCCTGAAGATGAAAGAAAAGCTCAACAAGAACAGACCACTAGGTCTTTAGCTAGTTTTAATAAAAGAACTAGGGATATACGATCTCAAGCAAAAGATTTTAATACTTCTATGGGATTTTCCGAATTTGAGAAATTGATGAAGAGCAGAAGATCTCAGCTGAAAAGGCTTAAAGACACGTCTAGGCAAATTACTAAATGGTGGCGTGAGGGTCAGATTACACCCGAAGTTTATAGTAAAGCTATTCCTAAAATAAATAAACGTGTAATAGAGGTACAGCAGGGAGTACAAAGGTTGGAAGAATTTGGTGAAAAGAGTACTCTTGCACAAGCAGTAGTTGTATTGGCTGAAAAAGCCAGAGATGCTGCAGAGGTTCTAAAATATGAAGCTGATCTTCATAAACTATTAGCAGCTGATGCTGATAAATTGACACAAAGTATGGCAGCTCTCCAGCAAATACTATTCACTGGGTTGAACATACAACAAGTAATAGGTGATTTTAAACGATTAAAAGAAAGTTTTAAAATAAGTGAAGAGCAGCGAGGTTTTCAGAATTTAATAGAGGATGTTATGAGTAGGTTGAGGGGCGGAGCTCATCCAGAAGCTCCGGTATTTCCTACATTTGAAATGGTACAAGCCGGTGTACCATCTGGAGATTTGTTTGGTATGAATAAGGCTGAATCTAGAAGAGCTGAAATAGTTGCCAGGGAAGGTCGAGCTCCTACATTAGCAGAGGAACAACGTATAGCATTTGATACAATGTTACAACAGAAAAAACTTGCACAAGCTAGGGAAGATGATAAACTTAGAGATCAGTTGAGGTTAGCTGCTAATATGGATACTGCTCTTATTGAAGCTCAGCAGAGAGCTTTTAAAATAGAGGATCCTACAGCTCGCCAGACTCAAATAGACGCTCTTCAAGAATTACGTGATGCCCTTAGAGAGCGAGTTAGGACTGCTGGTGAAAGAGCAGGAGAGATAGAGCCAGGCGTTTTCAGACGTAAAGGATTAGCGCCTTTAGAAGATATAGGTGAAGGGGCCCAAAAGATATTTGAGACAATAAGTAAAGCCACTGGTGATCTTGCAAAGAGCTTTGAGGATACTATACAGAAAATATCTGTGTTTCAATCTCCTGTGGTGAAAGAACTGAATGATGCTAATCAATATTTACAAGCTATTAGGGATAATACTGCAGCTAAGCCTGGTATATTATCTAGAATTAAAACAAGTGTATTTGGTAAAGTTGACGAGACTGGAGCTGCACCAAAGGCAAAACAAGAAGGTGGTTCAATTGTAGGACCAGGAGGCCCTACCACAGACAGTGTACCTATTTTAGCGAGTACTGGAGAGTATGTAGTTAAAGCCTCTTCAGTTAGTAAATTAGGTACGCCAGTGATGAATTATATAAACAGTACTGGTAATCTGCCAACGATGGCAGCATCCGGTGGTAAAGTATTGGCTGAAAATAAGTTTATTAAACAACAACTTGCTAGTGGTGCTTCTATGAAAGAAATACAAGCAGAATTAGGAGGAGTGAAAAGAGATCCGTTATTAGATCCTACTGGATTAGTAGCTGGTGGTCTTGGTTCGTTTGCACTTTCAGGAGCTCTTAGTAGTATTATAAAATCATTTGCTGGTAAAGGCCTAGGGCGTATTGGTAAAACTTTACTTCTTAGACTAGGGTTAGCAGGAACAAGAGAGGGATCTATTCGTGCTGTTGGGGCTACGCTTGAATCACAACAATCTTCACGTGTTACTCAGGGCAAAACACCTACTAGTATAGTTGGCCATCGAGGATTTGCTGGTGGTCTTATACCATCATTTCAAAAGGGCGGACTTACAGAAGCTAAAAAGAAACATCTAGATGAAATAGCATTAGAACAAAGAGCTCGAAGATCCAAAGAGTTACGTGAGCGTCAACCTATTAAACCTGTTCCGATGTCTGAAAAAGACAGTGTTTGGGATTATCTTAGATTTTTATTTACTGGTGAGGTCGGAAAGTTTCAAGGTGGTATTATACAATCATTTAAGAATGGTGGCCAACCAGATCTTATTGAAACTGAGCGGGGGATAGCGGCTCATATTAATAAGATTAACAAACTTTCGAAAGAAGCCGAGAGCTCTGGCGATTACTCTAAATTACGGATATATAATGCAAAATATAACCTTGAGGAAGCTCTTAAAAGAGAAAAAGAAGCGAAAAAACAAAAAGGACCTGAAGTACAAAAGGTTTTAGAAACCATAAGAAAACCAAAACGACCAGGTTTGTTAGAGTTTATGTTAAAAACATTTAGGAATATAGGTCAAGAAATTACTGGAACTACAGATAAAAAACAATTAGGTGGTATTATACAACCATTCCAAGAGGGTGGTGTAGTTGCACTCCCAGAGTATAAAAATGCACACCGTTATCTAACTGCGGAGGATCCAGGCAAAACACCTGTATGGACACCGAATGTTGCGAAGTTTATTACTAGTAATATACGTTCTAGAGGGTTTGAGGCCGCTGCAGACGCCCTTAATGAGGCTACGACCTGGAAAGCTTTTTATAATAGTATGTTAGATGTAACTGGTAACGCTGAAGATCCCGAGGCACGATTCAATAAAATACTTAATATTCCATTACCTGTAGATCCAGAAAGACATAAAGGGGCTATAAGGAGAAATCAACAGCAGCTGAAAAATATATTAGAACAGTTAGATAAAAAAGAAGGCGGGTTAATAAGTAGTTACGAACAAGGAACTCCTTTTGTACCATCTAATCAATTAGCTTACTTACACAAGGGAGAGGCTATAGTTCCATCCGAGTTTAATACGGGCGGATTAATAGGATTGCCTAAATTTGCTTTGGGTGGGGATGTGAGTCCGGGTAAAGTATTGAAAGAGATGGAATCGGCAGGAGAAAAAATCGGAGAAGCTGTAGTCAAAAAGATAGAAGAAACTAGTATAGATTTAAATATACCAAATGAAAGTGATCTACCAGAACTAAAAGTAAATTTGGACGGGGTTCAAGAAGCACTTAATAATTTGAATATAACAGGTGTAGGAGCGGTAGGAACTACTACAATAGATCAGTTCATTGAGGCCGCCAATGAAAAATTTGACAGACTAGAAGAATTGTCTATTTCAAACACAGAACAGATAAACATTATCGATATAAAAGCTTCTGTTATAGATGATTTAAAAACAAGTATGGGTGATTTGGAGGAACAACTAGCTTTTACAATTAGGGATATCAATACTAAACTAGTGAATGAAAGATCTTATGTTGATACACAAATAAATAAATCCTTGAGTGATTTTAAAAACGTGGAAATAAATCCAATAAGAACTCAGATACAGATGATAGAGTTGCAAATATCTGGCTTGTCAAATAGAATAGAAGACGATCATACTTTTACTCTAGCAAATATCAATAGGCTCGATTTGGGGGTTGTATAAAATATGTCGCAAGAAACTGATGCTACGCGTTTTCACGAATGGGATAAGTTAGCTGAGAACTGGATAACTACTGAGGAATCATTTGACCAGGACTTTCCTACTAAACCTTTTGATCCTGCTAGTCGTACATATTCATCTGTAGCTGAATGGGTTGTAGAAGTTATATTTGGTTTAACCGTGTCTAATGATAGTGCAGGTAAGGGTAGTACTTTACCAGGATATGATATAAAAAGTAGAGACGCATATCAAATGATACAGTTATCTCTTGCAACGGAACTAGCTGAAGGCACAGGACATCTTGTAGAGTGTTATGCAGATGGTAATGGTGTAGTTCATTTTTATACTATAGGCGAGACCCGGTCGAATGTTCTTGGGTCACAAATATTTTATAAAATAAATACTTCTACATTGTCTAAACGGTGCGATAATGTTTTGGTGCTAGGATATGATCCACCACCTAAAAGATATACTGGTGAGTCTTTTAATCTCTTTACGTTTAAAAATAGCATACAGAAAGGGTGGTCTACCGCACTAGACACTGCTCTAACAGATGATAAGGAATCTGTTCCATATCCTATTTATCATACATGGGGGGAGATACTTGGACCTGAGCAATGTCCTTATTATAAAGAAGGATACATAGAATATGGAGATACTTTCTTTGACCATAACCTTGTGTTGCAGAAGATGAATATAATTGATTCTTCTAAATTTGAAACTGTTTCTACATATATATATAAAATCCATGTGCCGTGGTTTGAACAAGCCAGTACCAATATAAAATTTGGTAATACAACCCCTAAATTTATCGAATTGAAAGGTACGGGCGGTAATCCAGATTTTGGTAAATTACAAGAAAGAACATGGCAAACTACTACTAAATATATAGCGTCTCTTTGTAGAGATGGGAAAGAACCAGAGGCTGATAGAGGTAAGAGACTTCCCCGTAGTAATGAAAGAAAATTTTTGGGGGTCAGAGAGGTCTATATCCATGGATATAAATTAAAGCAAATTCGAGAAGATTACTACGGAAGTGGAAATGATAGAATACCGGGTGGTAGTAATTTTATAATAGATTTGGATAGTGCGTTGGCTGAACCATTTAGACTTACTAGAGGCCAGGATTATGTAATACTTGATGATCCAGATGATAGGGAATATAAAAGAATTGTATTTTCTGCTAATATACATCCTGATTATGTGGAGAATTTCGGAGGATCTATAGATGGAACTATAAAAGCTACTGTAAGAGTAAGTCCGGCTAGTATTTATGATCCAGACACTAAAGGACGTGTAGAATTTATAGATTTATACGATCCTAACGAAACATATACTGGAAGACTAAAAGACGGAGAGACTGTAGTTAATAACCAACCAGATGGATTACCGTTTTCTGGTCCCGTTACTATATTTCCTATAAATGAAGGTCAATCTGGATATATTGTCGAGAAAATAGTCGTTATTTATGACTGGGATAATCCATGTATAGCTGTTCACGATGAGGAGAATAAGGTCACAAAAGAGAATTTAAGATTGATAACAGTAGATGTCTATCCTATGATTGTTCGTGATGAAAAGCCTCCCATATCATGGACGCATGGAGGACAAACAGAATTATTAGATCCTACGGAAATTATACCCGATTATGAAGTTGCTACTATAGAAGATTTAGATTCTACAACATACGCTAGAGCCTTTACCTCGTTGGAGACTGGGGATATAAAAATAACATTACCATTTTTAGACGCTAATGAATGTATGATTGTTTCTAAGTTTATATATGACATGCAAAATGAGGTAATAAAACAGACTAATTATATATGTTCACCAGACTCTGAACCAGTGTTAGGAGAACTTATAGATGGAAAGACTATAAATTCTATTGATTATTCATATCAGGACAGTAGTCAGTATTTAATTTCTGTGAATGCTGGGCCCATGTGGATGGGGATATCTGGGTGGGATACTTCAATTTATCAGAATAAGACTGAGCAAATACAATTAAAAGGAATTGTAACAGGGGTAGATACAAATCAGATAAAATGTCAGGTAATGATAGAACAGATAGGTGTTATGGATTGTATAAATGCATCAAAGGAAATATTAGAGAAGGGGGATAGGGTTGCTGTAACTATACATAACAATCCGGTGGCTAAATAATGGCGAGTATAACAGGACAAAAAATAAGAGCACAAGTTATTATAGGTGGAATAATAGTTGTGACCCCTAACGTGGTATCATTTAATGTTAGAAGAGCGAGAAATCAAATGGCAGCTACATTTTCTGCAAGTTTGAAAATGCCGTATAATGTTGCGAATGATATAGGTGCTGATATAGTTATAAAAGCTGGTCTGAAAGGGCGCTTGAAAACTATATTTACTGGCACAGTAGAGAAAAGTACTATTAATCCAATAAGAACTGATGCGTCTATGGTCATGTTAAATATTTCTGGTAGGGATGTTTTAGGAATATTAGAAGGCCAGAAAATAAATAGGCGAGTGAAAACATATAGAGATGGATCTGAGTTACCAGAAAGATGGGGTGTGATAAATAGTGTTATTAAACATAACACAGCTAAGATGGAAAAATTTCCTATACTTATAGAGGATAATAAACCTAAAGTAGTACAAAAGCTGCCAAACATACCGTTGGATGTTACTCCCGATGCATATAGGATGAGGAACGATGTGGATAGGGGTAGAGATGAAATAATTTATGGTGGTATTACAGTAACTAAAATAACAGAAGAGTAGGAGTTGTGTAATGGCTACAACTGGTGAAATAAATCTTGATAGTGCAAATACAATGGAATTTACAGTCAGTGTAGGGGATCTTATAAAGTTATGCTCGCCGCCGACTTATTTGCCAATTCCATTTACAAGTAAACAGTCTGATAGAGAACAATATAGAAATGGTTTTATAATATTGAAACCAGATCTAGGGAAGTTTGAAGGCGCCAGCGGCAACTCCTGCGTTAAGTATAGGCATACGAAAAGTGGTAGACAAGTTATACAATATACTTCCCAGAAACTGGGAGAAAAACACTTCTATGCTATAGTGTCTGGAATTACAATTCATGATCATGCAAGTGTTGCTCAAGGTGGCCCAGCGTTTGCTACATATTTTGCTGATGTGCCGTCAGAACAAACTGAGGAAGGAGGTTAATACTATTGGCAGCGCTTCGAACAAATTGTGCTTGTGATATAGTTGCTGAGTTTCCTATATTAAAAGGGCTTGGTATTATATCAGCTAATGTGAGAACAAACACTGATGTAATGCTTGCGGCCAATAATCAGCCTTTATATGGAGCTACTACTGGAGATTTATCTATAACCGCATACGCTCCGCTTTCTTCTGAGAGTTTGAAATGCTCTGCAAGAGCTGGGGTTAATTATAATTGGGATAGACGAACAGAATGTGAGAATGGTAATCTAATAGTGCATTTTATACCTAGAGGTGGTATAAGGGCATATAAGGAAGGCCCGGTTACTAGTAATATAAATATTACAGTAGTTAGAGGGTATACTTCTTTTAGTGCATCAGCTTCTAGTGGACCTACTACACCATTTATATATAATTTACACGAAGATGGTTATAATTTTAGTTATAGTGGAAGTCCGATTACTATAAGTGAGTCTGATAGTAAAAATCCAAAATCCTTAAGTATTTTTACTAATACAGGTGTGGATCTGTTAGTTAATGCTACTTATTATTTACAAAGTTTTAGTTGGGAGTATACATCCCCAAATGTACCTACTGTAAGTTATTCATTTTTACTTTCATACGATGGTTAAAGGAGACAATTATGGACGGTCAGTCATATAGTACTATAGCACTAAAACTACGGTCATCTGGTGCGGTGCCAATAGGCCTAGGAAAATTTCTTGTTCAATCTTTTGGAGTGGATGAGAACGAGGTGACGATATGGCCGATTACTGCAACGGTTACTAGGAGTGATAATTTTACTGGTGCTAGCCTTAGTGGACAATTTATTTCAGCAAATTTTCAGCGGCTGCCATACGTTACAACAGGGGGCAAAGAGGTTTTTAGTGGGCAAACAGTTGGAAGAACAGATTTTAATGAATCCAGAGAAGATGCATTTTTAGGAAATATAACAAGGTAAAAGAGGGGATATGATATGTCAGATTGTGAGTTTGTTGATTGTAGTTCTCTTTCCATAAATTATGATGCTACTGGTAAGGCTTCAGTCTCATTGACTGTGCTGAGGTGTGACAGTAACGAGATAAGCTATAGTAACTATAATTCTGGTAATGTATGGGGAGGAGTCAGCTTTGATTTGATCATTATGTCCGCGTCTCAAAAACCTATTATAGGCAGTACTTGGCATGAGTGGGGATTAGCTATGGAAGGGATTGGTAACTAATGGGATGTAACTGTGGAAAAACCAAAGGAAAACTTGTTAGGGATCCAGGTGATGTTCTCGGCGGGTACAAGTACTTAAAACCTCGTCAGTTGAAGGCTAGGCTTGAGATCTTTAAGAGGAAGCACTGCAAGGATTGTAAAGATAGATATAAATGTGATTATGCTCTGTATGTGGCATGCAAAGGTAAAACATAGGGGGAGTATTATGGAATTGAAGGTGTGTACTAAATGTAAGGAAGAAAAAGATATAAAGGAATTTAGTTGGAATAATAAAGCCAAAGGTTATAGAAATTCTTGGTGTAAAATATGTAGAAAGGAATATAAAAAACAACATCGACAAGATAATTCGGAGCTTTATAAAGAACGTGATAGAAAACGCTATGAAAATAATCTAGAGTATCATAAGGAATATAGACAGAACAATAAAGAGTCACGAAAAAAACTTTCTAGACAGTGGCGTATAAATAATAAAAAACAGAAAAAAGAATATGATAAACAATATCAAATGAATAACCCTGATAAAATAAATGCTAATGCAGCTAACCGCAGAGCAACGAAAAGAAATCAAACCCCAGCCAATGCTGATAAAAAGAAAATTAGATATATGTATTATGTAGCTCACAAAATGAGAGAAATATATGGTGGAGAGTATCATGTAGATCATATAATTCCTATATCCAAGGGTGGATTACACCATCAGAATAACTTACAGGTATTGGACAGTATAGCGAATATGAAAAAAGGTACCAAATTGAATAGTGAATATAAGGGATTGACTTTAAAAGAATGTCAAAAAATTATGGGGGATATATAAAATGTCGGTCATTATCGGTAGTGTAACAACAGTACTTGTGGATGGCGTCAGTGATGGGTATCAATCTATTAATTGGAATATAAGTCGGCAACCAACAAGGCTATGGGAACTTGGCTCTTGGACTCCGTGGAAAACACAGGTAGGAGCTACTGTTACTGTTAGTATAACTACTTATGCTGGAGCTCTGAGTGCTGTATTACTTCCAGCGGTAACATCGTGTGTTGATAGTACCATCAAAAAAGATGTTCTTATTAATGCCTCCACTTGTGGTGCTGGTACAACTAAAACGATTAATTATACCGGTATGTATCTAACGAGTTATTCATATTCTAAAAGTGATCCGACGGGATTTGGCACAGAAAGTTGGTCCTTCCAGAAGTGGATTGATAGTGGTGTAAGTGGAGATTTTATAACTGTACCTCTACCTACCCTTGTACTAAGAGGCCAGACTGAGGGTAGCAGATTTGGAGATGTTGGAAACGGGTCTACAGATTTGGGTGTAAGATTTATAGCTGATCCCGGGCCTGCTCCAGCGACTAATTATCATATTGTTATAGGTGACCAAGGCAGCGTGTCCGCTGGATTTCCTGGACTTGGTAGTGCTAATATTACTCAGTTAGGGTTAGTAGATCGTATTGGCGGAGGCAAATTACAAGCTGGTGGTGAAATTGGGCAATCAAATGCTACAATTCCACATACACCGATTTATCTTTAATCAGGAGGCGTGAATTATGAAATTTAAAATTTGTTCAAGCTGTGAAACAAAGTTTCCGGCGACTGTTGAGTTTTTTCATAAAAATAGTGGAACTAAAGATGGTTTATATGCCTGGTGTAAAAAATGCTGTAAAAAGTATGCAGCGGTTAATTACAAAAATAATAAAGAACAAATTTTAGAGCAAGAAAGATCGTATTATAAAAGGAATAGAAATAAAATATTGAAGCGCAAAAAAAAATGTAACTGGTCGGAAGAAAGAAAAGCAAAAAGAAAAAGATGGGAACAAAGTGATGAGGGTGAAGTAGTTCAAAAGAGATATGGACAAAGTGATAAGGGTAAAGAGGTGCATAAAAAATCTAGTAAAAAATATTATGAAAATAATAAACTGTCTAGAAATATCTCTGTGATGATTAATTGGTCTTTAAAAGGGAATAAAAATAATCGTCATTGGGAATATGTGGTTGGGTATTTGCTGAACCAGTTGAAAAAACACCTTGAAAGTTTATTTGAACCAGGAATGTCGTGGGATAACTATGGTAAATGGCATATTGATCATAAAATTCCAATTTCTGCGTTTAATATTACGTCTTATAACTGTGAGGATTTCAAAAGTTGTTGGGCGTTAGGAAATTTACAGCCATTATGGGCCAGGGATAATCTAAGAAAAGGAAACAAACTAAATTATAATGAAAAATAAAACGCTATTAGGGGAGAAGTACAGGCTTGAGGTACGTTGGGAAAAAGTAATATATGAAAGGAAAGAGGGTGCTAAGTTGAAAGGATGTTATTTTAGTGGACCTGTCATAGGGGAAGTAAATCAAATGGAGCAGGAAGATTCTATAGCCTTAGATTTTGGTAATCAGTATTGTATATTTGTTCCACAGTATTATGTAGCGAGGCTGTCTTGGAAGGGAGTTGTTCATACACCCACAAAAATATATTTGGACAACGTTGTTTTGTTTAACAAGTTTATAAATTCTATTCCTAATTTAAATGATGATGATTTTATAGTGGTGAATACGAAGGATCATACTGATACAAAACATGAATATCACCTTATGTATCCTGCGTACTTGATAAATGGAGATGGGGATTTACATAACTTTGGCAAAGAATAAACTATTTTGAAGGAAACGGAGTTAATGGGAAAAATTAAAAGATGTACTAATTGTGGTAGATTTCTTGATGCTGAAAAGGAATTTAATTGGTATAATAAAAAGAAAGGGTATAAGCAGTCTGAATGTAAGAAGTGCCATAATGTGAATAATTGGATTTTGCGACAACTTAATTTAGAACATGTAAGGAAACGTGAGAGGCAATATTGGAATGATAACAAAGAATATATGAAGGGACGTCAAAAACAGTGGTGTTTGAATAATCCAGAATATTATAAACATCGGTATGAGAATAATAAGGAACATATTAAAGAATATTATAAGCATTATTACAAAACTAATAAAGGTCGTATATCTAAACAAAATAAAAAGTGGCATAAAGAAAACAAAGAATATCGTAAAGAACGTAGTAGGCAGTATCGACAAGAAAATAAATATCATATATATGAATATAATAAACAGTGGAGGCAAGAAAACAAAGAATATTGTAAAGAACGTGATAAACAATATAGAATAAATAATAGAGATAAAATCAATACTTATACTGCTAAACGGCGTGCTACTAAAAAGAATCAGACTCCGAGTACTGCTGACAACAAGAAAATAGAGTATATATATTATATGGCTCAAGAAATAACCAAAATGTTTGGTAAGAAGTATCAAGTTGATCACATAGTTCCATTATCCAAAGGCGGATTACACCACGAAGATAATTTACAGATATTAGAGGCAGCGTTGAATCAGGAAAAGAATGATAAATATCCTTTAACAGCGTTGGAAAAAACAAAATATTGTGGATTTACTTTGAAAATATTAGAGAGTATGGAGTAGTAAATGCCAAGAAATCCAATAGAAAAATGTGAAGCGACATGGCACGATCAATATGGTACCACTAGTAGTGGTAATTTCCCTACCCATAACACTAAGGAGTGCATTGAAGACACAGTAACTATTGGTGATGTACGTGCTGTATTTCCATGGGTTAGGTTAGACTACGGCGACTTCAAATATTATCACTTCAAATGTCCTTATGCTGATGAAGCTGAAATTAATTATGTAAGAAACATAGATCAGTCTGATCCTAATTATTGGAATTTTGAATTAGTGATGCCTGGTAACAGAGCGGCTCATACCGCCACAGGCGGATTGATGATTAAGCATTCTCGTGGATCAAAACATGGATGGTTATGCGTTGATCCAGATTGTCCGTATTACATATCAAATAATAATAATTTTTTCTATGTCTAAGGAGGAGTTTAGAAATGGCAACTAATGTCAGTGTTTATGATTTAGAAAATTATCCTGACAATGCTAAAACGGTGACCGCTGATCAGGCAACAGTAGTTCCGACTGGCGCGTTAGGAGATGAAAAATGGGTATTAACTTTTACTACATCCGCATACAGTGATAATACTAATCTTACAGCTATACAAGATATTTATGTGCAAGAGATTAAAACTGGATGGGCCAAGAGCTCAGGATTTGCAAGTAGTCCGTACGCTCTTAGTGTGAGTAGTAGAACTTTGGGTATTAAGATAGATAACAGCAGTCAGTATTATATAGATATTGCTATTGATTCTTACGGGGGCGACAGTTTGGCTAGTGAAATGCAGACCGCTATCAGAGCTATTCCTGACTCCTTTTTATGGAGTTCAAGTGATGATCAGTTGTCATACAAAAACGCGATAGTTGAGTATACTGACGGTAAGTTCTATGTTATTTCTGGGAATGTAGGCGCATTCTATACAGGTACTAATAGAACATCCGTTGTTGTATCGGCTTCTGGTGTTGATACGCTTTATGCTGATATCGGTTTTGAGATCGGATATGATAGTCAAACCATTGCGGCAACGGCTATAAAAGAAGCTCTTGTATCAACAAGCTATACAGCAGACAGCAGTCCATTATCTATAGATACGGGTACTGGTGTTACAGTAGGCGATTGTTTGATGATTACTGATGGTACTAGTACTGATTATTTTACTGCTCTTAGTGGAACTAGTGGAGGAACTGTTGTTGTTTCTACTACTGCCACTAATAGTTTTGCTGGTATTATGAATAGTTATACTGTTAGCGACTCTAAGGTTCAGATACTAAGAGAGCAAGATCCAGATCAAGAGCCTGTTGCTTATCATAGTACTGTGGATAGTATAACACGTTGGGGTATCATGAGTGTTACTAACCAGATAGATTTTAGTTCGTAAGGAGTATAGTGATGGCAGAATTTTGGATAAAAAATAGCTTGAACTATAATAAGGCTGTTAAGTTCAACATTAGTCTGAGATATTTTGTGATTAAGGGTTCAAGGGGCGATCATAAATGGGTACTGGAGATGGGTACAACTTATCCAGACACTAATGGCAATGATATTTCAGCTAAGAAAATTCACAACATATCTGCAGCGGATTTAGATGAGGTTATAGAAACTGCGGTAGCGGATATGTGTGATCAAATAGACTGGTCACCTCTAGCGGCTGATGTGGATCCGCCTTATGTGTATAGCGCTAGTCCGACCGGATCTGATGTTAGTATATATTCCGATGTACTTTTGACGTTGAGGGATATTTTACCCTCGGCGGGAATAGATTTATCTAACATGAAAATAATGCTTAATAATAGTATGACAGATTTTGATATAACCAGTGAAGTAATAACAGAGGGAGATCCATATGAATATAAGCTAAAATGGTCTCCAGCATTAAGAATACGAAGTACATATGATTAAGGAGTAGAGTATGGCAGAAAATATTAAACTAATAAGTGGTCAGCAGGTAAATTTTACTATAGATGATGGATATTTCTATACCCTTGATTCTGCACAGGATAATTTATTGGTAAAAACTGATGATGGTAATACTGCATTTTCTTATCCTTTTGATACACTGATGTCTAATACAATTACAAGTTCTGAATTTGATGGTGTATATTTTTGGGCACTGGAAGATTCTGGAACTAATGATATGACAATCAGAAGATGGCAGCTTGAAAATTATGTGTGTAAATTAAGAACAACACATGATTTTACTGAAACAGGGTCTCATAAATATCAGTCTGGTGCATTTTCTGTTGAGCACTATCACGATACGTTTTATGAAGATACTACGAGTGGAAGTAATACTATACTGCTAATTACATATTCTGGAACTAGTATGTTAGATTTTACGACCACTGTTGGTGATGGCTTGACACTGCATTTGGGGCCTAATACTAATGGTGAAGAAGAAGACGTTGTTGTAACTGGTACAGTGGCTGGTGGGGTAACTATATCTGGCACTACTCTATATTCTTATCTTACTGGCAACGAGATTAACTTTTATACTTATATATGGATGTTTAATAATTATAATGGCTTAAGTGCTACTGGAGCATTATATAAGTTTGATGCGTATACAGGTGTATATATAACTAAGTATGGCAGTGGTGCGTACTCAAGTGTTGGTGCTGCTACGTTTTATAATGTTAATTCATTTACAGAGCTTGGCGATGTTGATACATTGATGTACGTAAAAGGTACTAATATTCTATTTGTAAACACTGGTGCTGCTGGTGCTACTTTACCTTATTATGGATCAATGGTGCTAGAAAACATTATGCAAAATGAGACTACTGTTATTCCAGTACAAGATATAGCTACATATGATCAAAATATATATAGATTACAACTAACCGAAGACGGTGCTTCTGGAGCGTGGTCAACTTATAATTATGATTTGTCATCCTTTGATGCTTTTATAGCATCTATATCGGTTTCTGCTGCTCCAGCGCTGATAGCAGCCAATGGGATATCTACTTCTACTATTACAGCTATTGTTAAAGATCAATTTCTACAGCCAGTTACTGCTAGAGCGGTATATTTTACTGTGACTAGTGCTGGAGGCGGGAGTATTCCAGCTCCCCCTGTAAATACTGATTCTACAGGTAAAGCTACTAAAATTTATTCATCTGGAACAAGTGCATCTGAGCCTAAAATTACTGCCAGATCTGAACAGACATAAGAGGTATAAATGGCATACGAGAATCTGAACTTTCGCAAAGCTAATATGACTTATGATGTTGGCTATTTTTATATGTTTGATGATGGTTGGGATACACTAGTACAAAAATTAGCTGACGGTAATACAGCTTTTAGTTATCCCTTAAGTGATGTTATCGGTAATGAGGTGATTAGTCTTGAATATGATGGCGTAAATTTTTGGACTTTACAAGATCCAGGCGCGGGAACAATAACTATTGACAGATGGAAAATAGAAAATGATATTTGTGCGTTAAAGGATTCTTTTGATTTATCAACGTTCGATTCTGATACATTTACTGTAGAACACTACCATACAGATTTCGATGCGATAGCTTCTGTAGGCAGTAGTACTATTCAGGTAAATAAATATTACGACACGGTAATAGTGAGTGGTACAGTTTTAACATTAGGACCAAACTCTATTAGCCAGTCAGAAGATATAACGGTGAGTTCAGTTAGTGGTACAAACATTACTTTGGCGTCCGGCATACAATATGATTATGAGATAGATGACGAAATAAACTTCTATAATAATTTGTGGGTTTTTAACAACACAGGCAACGGTACTTTACATAAGATAAACGCAAGAACAGGTGCAAATATAACAACTTATAGTGGTACAGAATATGACAATATAACTGCTTGTACTTTTGCTAGGGTTAGTAATGTGGATTCATCTACTGTTGATTCACTGGTATATGTTAAATCAACTAATCTCAAATATTTGAATATAAATACTTTAGCCAATTATGGTATAATGATTATTGATAATTTGAAGGCAGACAATGCAACAATAATTACGGTTTACGATTTGGCTATAGATGGTAATAACATCTATAGGCTTCAAACAGAAGCTAAATATTTTGAAACAAATTATAACTGGACTTATTATAATTATGTAAATTCTACGGTAAGACGATTTCTGGATACAGTGAGTATGTCTGCGTATCCACTTATATTGCCAAACAATGGATTTAATACAACGGAATTAACGGTGTTAGTAGATGATCAATTTGGGGATGGTGTAGTTGACAAGCCCGTATCATTTACTGATACAGATAGCGTGGGATTTGTAACTATAAATCCTGCATATACTGATCTTTTTTTCGGGACTGGAGAAGCTATTAGTTATTATAAAGCTGGGATAGTGGTGGCTACTGTGACTATAACTGCTACATCTACTCAATATGACTAAAAATAAAACTAGGGGATAATAAATGACAACACTTTTGGATTTGACTGACACCCCGATAGTATATGATGACGGTAAATATTTAAGATCTGTTGTATCTGGTACGGAATGGGCTAAGATGGGATTTACACCACCAGGATTAACTATTAGTAATTATGTACGTAGCCCTGGAATTGATAATACATTAGCCGGCAAGGATGCTGGTGCTGCTATTGCAGCAGACGCTGCTAATAATGTTATTGTAGGTGATAGTGCTGGAGCATCCCAAACAACCGCTGATTTTAATACAATAGTAGGAGCCGATGCTGGTTTAACCCTTACCACCGCTAAAAAAAGTACTCTTATAGGATATCGGGCTGGTAGAGATCTTTCAACCGGTAAAACATCAGATCTCAATACTTTTGTAGGATATCAGACAGGCTATAACGCATCATCAGGATTTAGTAATGTTTTTGTAGGAGCTTTGGCAGGACAAAATACTATAGGTCAAGAAAATACTTTTGTAGGGACTAGCGCTGGGGGTGGAAAAAGTCCAGGTAATGGAAATTCTAATGTTTGTATTGGTAATGAGTCAGGAACAGCAACCATTACTGCAACAAAAAATGTTTTTGTAGGAGCTGCTTCTGGTAGACGTACTGTAAGCGGTCAAGAAAATGTTTATATTGGCTGTGATGCTGCTTACTATAATCAATATGGCGCAAAAAATGTTTGTATAGGTTATCGATCAGCTTATGGTGTCCTTAATAAGAGCTATAGTAATAATACATTATTAGGATATCAATCAGGATATTCACTAATTGTTGGTGGATCTAATGTATTCATAGGTTACCAAGCCGGTTATAATGAAACTGGCTCAAATAAACTCTATATTGAAAATAGTAATAGTGCTACACCACTAATCTATGGCGAATTTGATAATGATTTAGTAAAAATTAATGGAAGTTTGGAAGTAACTGATGGTATAATAAACCATGGACCTATTCTTACGAGCAATGGGACATACAGAGGTGATGTATTGATTGTAACTGTAGATGACGCAAGCGCATCTTTTGGGAACCCTGTGTATTGTGCGGACGATTTTCATTATGAAAGAGCTAACGCAGTTAGTATCACAACAATGCCGTGTCGTGCTATAGCATTGGAAAGTGGTAGTGGTAGTAAAAAAATTCTATTGAGTGGTCAAATATGTAACACTAGTTGGAATTGGTCAAACGGAGATATTTTTGTTGATGTTAATGCTGGTGCTTTTACACAAATTTCTCCAGTTGTAAGTGGTAGCCAAGTACAAGTAGTTGGTTATGCACTATCTGCTGATACTATGTATTTTAACCCGATTATTTAAGGATATGTATAGATTTTTGGAAATGGACGATATTAATGGATGGACAAAAAAAATAGAAGGCGGCCAAGGGCATTGAATTATAAGTGCGTGAAAAAATCGTACAAACGCATTGTTACTGGTAATTGTAATACCCTTGTAATATAATTAAATATGGGTATAATATTCGCTAGAAATGTTGGACGAGGTTTAGAGACTAAAAGAGGAGTTCAAGTAATACCAATTGGCGCAAACAGCGTTTCAGTCGATTTTGCATTGCCTTTTTTAAATATGGATTATCATATATTAGTAACTATGGAAAATATTGTTGATTCGCCAGTATCAATTTATAGTTATATTATAACAGACAGAAGATCCACTGGTTTTACGGTTTCTTTTTCAGGTGATATGGAATCAGACAATTATAAATTAAATTGGATTGCGCAAAAATACTAATAAAAAGGGGGAATTGAAAAGATGGCTAGGTTTAAAAG
>LAZR01000755.1_pt1 | contig 22638 bp, 25 predicted proteins | sample 329461 | NCBI WGS metagenome assembly LAZR01 (sample SAMN03002196, study PRJNA259156) | marine sediment metagenome | biome: sea floor; feature: Hydrothermal impacted sediments; material: marine sediment; isolation source: Loki non-amplified sample from Loki's castle hydrothermal vent sediment ...
AATTCGCCGGTAAAAACAAGGCGTTCCAGTTCTTTGGAGATTTTGTCAGCGGTGCGGATGTTCATGAGGCAACGATATACCGAGCCAAAATAAACGCAAGGATGTAATTCTTGTATACAAAAAGGTTGACTTGTAATCCAACAGACCGGACTGTGCGCTGTAAGGTCTGTAAAAAAGGGACCGAGCTTTCTGGGAGGAAACACAATGAGATTGAAATTGCTGTCCACTGTTGCGGCACTTGCGACTTTCGTCGCGGGCGCTGCTGTCTCTGAAGAGTTGCGCCTGTCGCACCAATGGTCAAATCAGGACGTTCGTAACAAGGTTGCACAAATCGTCGCCGATGAAGTCGCCGCGGCTGATGTTGATCTGGACATCAAAATTTTTGGCTCTCAGTCGCTTTTCAAGGCGCGCGAGCAATACACACCACTAAGCCGTGGCCAGTTGGACATGACCATTCTGCCGCTTTCCTATGCTGGTGGCCAGCAACCTGCTTATAACCTGACATTGATGCCTGGTTTGGTGAAAAACCATGATCACGCTGCACGGTTAAATAATTCTGATTTCATGAAGGCCTTGCAAGAAATAATGGCCAAGGATGATGTGATGGTGTTGGTGCACGGCTATCTGGCCGGTGGCTTTGCTGGCACTAAGGGCTGTATCACCAAACCCGAAGACGTAGCTGGGCTTCAGACCCGTGCGGCGGGCAAAGCGTTTGAACAAATGCTCGCGGGTGCCGGCGCATCAATTGCGTCCATGTCGTCATCTGAAATTTACAACGCAATGCAAACCGGTGTTCTGGATGCTGCCAATACGTCATCCTCGTCATTCGTTTCCTATCGCATTTACGAACAGGTGAAATGCTATACGCCTGCTGGTGATGTGGCATTGTGGTTCATGTATCAGCCGATGTTGATGAATAAATCCACTTTCGAGGCGCTGAACGAAGAACAGCAAGCTGCGCTGCTTGATGCCGCCGCCAAGGCGCAGGCTTTCTATCTTGAAGAAGCAAAGAAGGAAGACACGGCATCTGCTGATGTATTCCGCGAAGCTGGCGTCGAGATCGCAACGATGAGCCAGGCAGACTTTGATGCATGGCGTGCATTGGCGCAAAAGACATCTTACGCGAAATTCGTGGAAGACACGCCAGACGGACAAAAATTGCTCGATCTGGCTTTGGCTGTCGAATAGCCTTAACCGAGGCGGCAGGTGCTGCCGCCTCATCCCCGTTCTTTCCTATATGTGAGTGTTCTGATGACAGGCCACCAAACCGTCACGCAATCGCGCGTGGGCAACAACTATTTTCTCAAAGCTGTTGGGGCGATTTCCACGCTGGCAGGATGGACATCGGCCGCCATGATCGTATTGGCCGTCGCCATCACCTGTCAGATGATCTTTGTACGCTTCGTTCTGAACCACTCAACAATCTGGCAAACCGAAATGGTTGTCTATCTTGTTATCGCGGCAACGCTAATCGGTCTGCCCTATGTGCAGCGTCTGCGGGGTCATGTTAACGTTGACCTGATCCCGCTGATGTTGCCCAAGCCCGCACGCTTTTATTTGTGTATCGTGACGCTGGTAATTTCCATCGCGATCATCGCGGTGATGTTCTGGTATGGCGCAGAATTCTGGCACTTTGCCTACGAGCGTGGCTGGAAATCCGATACGGTCTGGGGGGTTCGCCTGTGGATACCTTATTTATCACTGCCGGTCGGGTTGGGGCTGCTAGTGCTACAGTTAACCGCTGACCTTGTCGCCGTTGTACTAAAAATTGATCTCCCTTTCGGATTGGAGGATTCCTGATGGATCCGCTCACGCTTAGCGGCCTTGTAGCCCTAACCACCATTCTCGTTCTCTTTTCCGGTGTGTCCGTAGCGATTGGACTTCTTATTGTATCAGCTGGTTTTCTTCTGGTGTTTGATGGTGCCCGTTCGTTGGAGCTGATGCCCGAAATACTGTTCGGGAAACTTGATAATTTCGCATTGTTGGCCATTCCGATGTTCATCATCATGGGGTCATCTATTGCGTCCACAAGGGCGGGCGCTGACCTTTATGAGGCGCTCGAACGCTGGTTGACCCGCGTGCCGGGTGGCCTTGTCATATCCAACCTCGGTGCCTGCGCATTGTTTGCCGCCATGTCCGGGTCGAGCCCTGCAACCTGCGCGGCCATTGGTAAAATGGGCATCCCCGAGATGCGCAAGCGCGGCTATCCGGACGGGGTCGCGGCAGGGTCGATCGCCGCTGGCGGGACTTTGGGTATTTTGATCCCGCCTTCTGTTACGATGATCGTATATGGTATCGCGACGGAAAGTTCGATTGGCCGCCTATTTCTGGCCGGTGTGATGCCTGGGCTGATGTTGGTCGGGTTGTTCATGGCATGGTCGCTTTATTCCACCGCGCGCTCCGGCGACCGAGAGCTGCTGACCGCACGCGCCTATAGCTGGCGTGAAAAGTTTGAAATCCTGCCGCGCGTCCTGCCGTTTTTGTTCATCATTCTGGGTGTGCTTTATGCGATGTACGGCGGCATAGCGACCCCGTCGGAAACTGCGGCAGTCGGGGCACTGTTGTGTCTGCTGATCGCAATGGTTATCTACAAGCTATGGAACCCGCGCGACCTGTGGGTGGTGTTGCGCGACAGCACGCGTGAATCGGTGATGATTCTGTTCATCATCGCGGCTGCGGGCGTGTTTTCATATATGCTGTCCAGTCTCTATATTACGCAATCCATTGCCGAATGGATTGGCACGCTGGACGTCAACCGCTGGTGGTTGATGGGTGCGGTCAATATTTTCCTATTGATAGCCGGTTTCTTTCTTCCTCCGGTCGCCGTCATTCTCATGGCTGCTCCGATCTTGCTGCCAATCATTGTGACCGCCGGTTTCGACCCGATCTGGTTTGCTGTCGTGCTGACCATCAATATGGAAATCGGTCTGATCTCGCCTCCAGTGGGGTTGAACCTGTATGTCATCAACGGCATCGCGCCTGATATTCCGCTCAAGACGATCTTGTCGGGGTCGTTGCCGTTTGTCGCCTGTATGGTGCTGGCGATCTTGCTGCTGTGCCTGTTTCCAAGCATTGCGACATGGTTGCCTGATCTTGTGATGGGGACGGCGGTATGAGCTTGCTGGCCGATCTGCTATCGACGGTCTTTGACCGGTCGTCGCGGGCGATGTCGCGTGCAAAATGGGACAGTCGCCCCATAGAGCAGTTGATCGCGGATCTTATTGGGAACCGCGGCGAAATACGCGGCATGACCCTCGCGCGGCAGATCCTTGACCGGTATGCTGTAATGGATGACGCAGAAAAACTTGGGTTTTTCACTCATCTGGCTGTAGACCTAGATATCGACCCTGCTCAGGTACGTGCCGCGTTAGAGATGTACGAGGCGTCCCGATCCAAGGCCAATTACCGCGTCTATATGGAGGCCGCGGAGCCCCGGCGTCAGGAGTTCGTGCGCAGGCTGAATCAAGTGCCAAGCGCAACAGGTAGTCTGGTGGGGATGCGTCACGACCTGCTTGGAATGACGCAAGAACACCCGACGTTGGCGGCCTTGGATCTGGACTTCAGGCATCTGTTCTCATCATGGTTCAACCGCGGCTTTCTGGTGCTGATGCCGATAAACTGGGAAAGCCCGGCACATATTCTTGAAAAGATCATCGAATACGAAGCCGTGCACGCCATCGACAGCTGGAGCGATCTGCGGCGGCGCATGCAACCTACGGACCGCCGCTGCTTTGCCTTCTTTCACCCCGCGATGCCGGATGAACCACTGATATTTGTTGAGGTAGCCCTGACAAAAGGCGTGCCTGGATCGATTCAGAAGGTTCTTGCTGATGGGCGTGATGAGCTAGATGCGCAAAAAGCCGACACCGCTGTTTTTTATTCGATCTCGAATTGCCAGGCTGGGCTCGCGGGAATTTCTTTTGGCAATTCACTGATAAAGCAGGTGGTAGATGATCTATCCAGACAGCTCCCTGGCCTAAAGACGTTTGTCACGCTTTCACCCATCCCCGGCTTGGCGGGTTGGGTAGACGAACAAGGGCTTGGCGCTACTGTCACGCAGGAAAACCTGCAAGCCTTGGCCGCACATTATCTATTGAACGCCAAACGCTCCGATGGGGCACCCCTTGATCCGGTCGCACGTTTTCACTTGGGCAACGGGGCCATGATACATGCGGTGCATGCGAATGCCGATACCTCTGAAAGTGGGCAAGCGCAGTCATATGGGGCGATGGTGAACTATCTTTATGATCTCTCGGCGAATGCGCAGAACCACGAGGGTTTTGCCGATTCATTCGCCGTTGCGGCATCGGCCGACGTTAAGGCTCTCGCCCGAGCCGCTAAGAAGAATGAAACCAAAGGAACGATCTGATGTCCAACCCTTTGTATGATACCCTGTTTGGCAGGCACGCAGGCAAAACCACACCGTTTTTGCACCTAGAGAATGGCACTTCGCTAAGCCATGCGGATTTCCTTGCGCGGGCGGCTCAACTTGCTCATGCGATGGCCTCGCTTGGGGTCAAACCCGGTGATCGGGTGGCGGCCCAAATCGACAAATCGCCGGATGCGCTTGCGCTTTATGCGGCGTGTGCGCAAGCGGGGCTGGTTTTTCTACCGCTGAACACGGGTTATACCGCGGACGAAGTAAGCTACTTTGTTGAAAATTCCGGCGCGGCGCTTTTCGTCTGTCAGGATCATCGTCGCGACGAAATGTCAGCGTTGGCACAGACCGCCGGAGCGGTGCTTGAAACTCTTGATCAAGACCGGGGCGGCAGCCTTGCAGAACGTGCAGACCGGCAGTCAGCAGAGTTCGAGACAGTCGCCCGTAACAGGGATGATTTGGCGGCGTTCCTTTATACGTCGGGAACCACCGGGCGGTCCAAAGGGGCGATGTTGACCCAAGAAAACCTGTTATCGAACGCGCAAACCTTGGCAGAGCTTTGGCAGTTCACAGCACAGGACGTGTTGCTCCATGCTTTGCCGATCTTTCATACTCACGGCTTATTTGTGGCGGTAAATGTGACGCTGGCAGCAGGCGGATCAATGATTTTTCTGCCCAAGTTCGACTTGGATTTTCTGCTGGAAAACATGCACCGTGCAACGGCGATGATGGGGGTGCCTACCTTTTACACCCGATTGCTGGAGGACCCTCGATTTACCCGTGACCGGACCCAGCATATGCGCGTGTTCATCTCGGGTTCCGCTCCGCTTTTAGCCGAGACACATGTTCAGTTTGAAGATCGGACAGGCCACCGCATTCTTGAACGTTACGGCATGACCGAAACCAATATGAACACCTCAAATCCCTATGACGGAGAACGCAGGGCCGGGACGGTCGGCTTCCCGTTACCGGGGGTAGAGCTTAAGATCACAGACCCTGCCAGTGGCGATGCCCTTGCGGCCGGAGAGATCGGCCAGATTGAAGTGCGTGGCCCAAATGTCTTCAAGGGCTATTGGGAAATGCCTGAAAAAACTGCCGCAGAACTGCGCGAAAATGGCTTTTTCATCACCGGTGACTTAGGCAGGATCGACGATGATGGTTATGTCAGCATCGTCGGACGTGACAAAGACATGATTATTTCCGGTGGCTATAATATCTATCCCAAGGAGATAGAGCTGCTGATAGACGATCAACCCGGTGTGTTAGAAAGTGCAGTTATCGGGGTGCCGCACCCGGATTTCGGCGAAGCCGTCTTGGGCATAGTGGTTGCAAAACCTGCCGAAACCCCCGAGTCAGACCAGATATTGAAGAATATCTCGACCTCACTTGCGCGGTTCAAGCAGCCGCGCAAACTCATATTCGTGCGCGAATTACCACGCAATACCATGGGTAAAGTCCAAAAGAACTTGTTGCGGAAGGAATACGAAAACTACACCGAATAACGTATTTCGACCCCGCTTTTGTCAACAGAGGGCGGTTCGCCAGAATTGTATTTTTAACGAGTATTACGAGTTACAAAATTACCAGTTTCAGCAACGAGTACGAGCTGGGGCAACGCCACCTGGGTATTTAGGGGCGTTGCCTCTTCTTTTGGTAGGGGCACCCTCATCTCGTATCGGTTGGCTGTGTGAGAGTTTCTTGACGCTCGCTGCGAACCCATCAGGGTCTACGTAGAAAATTTAATCTGTTGATGCATCACGATAGTGGCTTCAACCCTTTCCGCACGAAACGGGTCGTTTCCAGTAGACCGGCCAGGTTACCAGCAGATAACAACCAAACCTGCTGGAACCGTCTGATATGCCCGAAGGCCCCTCACTGACCTTGGATCTGAAATCGACGATCATGTTGATACTGCTCGCGGCGGTTTGGGGCGGCTCATTTTTCTTTAGTGAAGTTGCTCTGACCGAGGTTCCGCCGCTCACTATTACTTTGCATCGTGTATTTTGGGCGATACCAATATTGGCGTTAATCGTATTCTTCAAGGGAATTGCTATTCCTCGATCTCTACGGGTTTGGGGTGCATATATGGTCATGGGGGCGCTTAACAACGCCATTCCGTTTTCATTGATATTCTGGGGGCAGACGCAGATTGACAGCGGACTGGCCTCAATTTTGAACGGGACCACTGCTATGTTTGCGGCTCTTGTTGCGGGGCTTCTCCTGCCAGACGAACCATTAACAACCAAGAAGATTTTCGGCGCAGCTTTGGGTGTCGCGGGCGTGGCCTTCATTATGGGACCAAGCGCGTTAACCAACTTTAATCCCAGTAATCTCGCTCAGCTTGCCGTCCTTGGAGCGACAGTGTCTTACGCATTTGCAGGTGTCTGGGGGAAAACCGCACTTGCAGGTCAGCCACCGCTCATGAACGCTTTCGGCATGTTAATAGGCAGTACAGTGTTGATGGTTCCAATCGTATTTGTGTTCGATGGCCCGCCAGACTTTGCACTTTCTATACCGGTTTGGGGCGCACTGATTGGCATGGCAGCTTTATCGACAGCATTGGCGTATGTGCTTTATTTTACTATTCTCGTGCGCGCCGGAGCCTCCAATCTATTGCTGGTTACCTTGCTCATCCCACCGTTTGCTATTGGGCTTGGTGTGCTGTTGCTTGGCGAAAAAATGGAACTTGATGCGTGGATTGGGTTTGCCATCATTGGCTTGGGCTTCGCTGTGACAGACGGACGCTTGTTGTCGTTTTGGTCTCGAAAAATGTCGACCGGAACTGGGGTTAGCAGGCCGTAGACCGGATGCGGTTTCGGTTCGAAACCTTGCCATGTTACTCTGCGAACCGAAGTTTCACAAAACGACATGCAGACACCCCCTTGAGGTTGATCAAGCGATTGATATCGGTGTGACGGTGTTGATTATTTGACCTTTTTCTTTGCTGTGATGCTTGTGTTTTGCGGTCTCTGCAATGACCGCCGCACCATAGCAAAGGCCAGTTCCCACCACTGGCAACACCCATGGGAGCCAAATGACATGGGGTTCGATCACCATCAAGATTTGACCCAACAGTGCCAATGCTGTTCCCAGACCGAAAACCAGCAGCCCCTGTCTTCCCATCAGGCGCAGAGGTGCCGCCGCGCGATGCGCACAAATTTTTGACACAACAGGTAGCGAAGCTAGCACATAAACCAGCGCGACTGCATGCAGTAAGCGCGGTAACGCAAGCATTGACTTGTCATGGGTCACGATATTTGCAGGGGCACCCAATGCGCCAAGTTGTGACATCTTGTGATTCATGAAAGGTCCCAGCACAGGCATATACCGCCATGCGAATGCGAATATCAAAAACCCCAAGGCGACTTTAAACATCAGTGGAGACACAGGGAGAAATCGGCTGTTGGTCCGGTGACTTATCCCGATGACCAATCCGATCACAAAGATGAATTGCCAGGTGAACGGATTGAAAAACCATCCTCCGCCGCCGGGGTTGTTCGGAAGGTTAATTTGCGTGGCCCCCGCGAATAGCCATAGTGCAAAAGCAGCGAGGATCGTCAGGCGCGGTGCGTAAAGCCCCGCGGCGATTACCACCGGGCCGATGATCAGCAACACCATATACGTCGGCAGAATATTTACATATCCGATCTGATAGCCAAGCGTCACCATCCCAACCATTGCTGGACCGGGGCGGTCAAACAAGATGCCTAGGTTGTGAACGATGCGGAACTCTTCGCGCAGAAACATCTCGGCAGCCCAAGCATAGAGGGCGATGGCAATGACGGTCAGCAGAATGTGAACGGTATAAAGTTTCCAAGCACGTTTCCACATGGGGCCGACGGCATCCCACAGTCTGCTATCGTGGTTGAGCCAGCGAATGATCGCGGGTGAATAGGCGATGCCAGCCGCGATGCCGGACATGATGAAAAAGGCTTCGGCCGCGTCGGAAAAGCCAATATTGCGTATCGTCAACGCCTCCCACGGGTTTCCCGGCATATGATCAATTATGATCATGATCAGGGCCAAACCGCGAAAAGCATCGATGCGGGCATCGCGCGGACGCGCAGGGGCAGATGCCATGCGCGAGGTCCGGTGCCCAAGATGCTCAGGCAGGGCGGGGGGGCGTGCCATAGGATAGTTCTTTCTCGGCTGAGGGCTGGGCCAAGGCAGCACGATAGGCCCTGATAACAGGAGGCGTATGCCGCTCATGTGGGGTCGAAAATACGGTACTTATCAAGGGGCGGGACGTAATCGAGATGAGGGCAGGCGCAATCGACATCGGAACAGAAACCGGGAGCAACCATAGCATAAGGTCAGGGGCCACCGCATAAATCAGCGCCGTCGCGCCAATTCCAAATAGTGTAATCCAGCGACCAGCCCGCCAGCTTTGTCCAAAGCTCAGCCGACCTTCGCCGCGCGCAGTCGCGGGCCAGCCACCATCTTTGCCCGCGAATACTTCGAAGACGGCGCGACCTTGGTACATCAGCATCAGCGGGGCGATCATTGCCGTCAGTAGTATTTCGGCCAACACCGACACGAGAGCCGCTGAAGCACCACCATACCCCGAGGCGCGGCCAACGGTGACCGCTTCGATGAAAATCGTGATCTTGGGCAGTAGCAACAGCCCACCGATACCAAAGGCAAGCGCCACAATCTGGAAAGTCTTGTCATCCGGGAACACCGGAAACAATTGATAAGCATTTGGAAAGTAATTCGGATTGCTATTGGTGGCCGTCGCCAGCAAAGAAACCACCAAAAACGCGCCCCATGCAACTGAAACAAGGTAAGCCATTATCCCTTGGACAAAGACAAACCGGCTCCACCCATGGAGACCGGGGGCACCCAGCAGCCGGATATGTTGTAAATTGCCCTGACACCACCGGCGATCCCGTCGGGCATGGGCCAACAAGTTGTCGGGGCCTTCTTCATATGATCCGCCGATCCTAGGGTCCATTTCAACACGCCATCCGCCCCGCACCAGCAGCGCCGCTTCGACATAGTCGTGGCTTAGGATGGTACCGCCAAAAGGGGCTGGTCCTGACAGTTCAGGTAACGCGCAGCACTGGGCAAGGGCACGGACCCGCACAATGGCATTGTGCCCCCAGAACGGGCCTGAGCCGCCCTGAAGGCGCGCCAACCCGCGCGCAAAGACAGCGGAGTGAAAGCTCGCTGCAAATTGCATGGCGCGTCCGAACATGGATGATGCGCCAAATATTTGCGGCAAGGTCTGCAATAGCCCTAGGGTTGGATCAAGTTGCATACGCGCCACAAGATGCTGGATGGTTTTCCCCTCCATCAGGCTATCGGCATCCAGAATTACAACGTACTCGTATGCGCCGCCCGAGTTGCGAATGAAATCTTCTACATTGCCAGCTTTGCGTCCGTGCCGATCCTTGCGGTTGCGGTAGAAAAATCGGTTGGGGGCAGTCGCATCGGAAAAAAGCGGTGCCAATGCCAAGCGTTCTAGCTTCAACGCGGCCGGGTCGTATGTATCTGACAGAACAATAAAATCGACCGGCAGGGCTTCTGCCTGCATCGAGTGCCGCATCGCGACAAGGCGCGCATATAGTTCGACCGGGTTTTCATTGCAGACCGGCACAAGAATGGCGGTTGCCGGGAAATCTGTATGATCGAGCGTCAACGCCGGTAGCGGTTCAAGGGCAGGCAACCCCAAAAAGGCCTGCGCCGCACCCCAAGCAAGCCACGCCGTGGTCAGCGCGATCAAAGCGACAGCCATGAAATCCCATATGTCAAAACCGGTATTCAATCCTGCCTGCGCCAGCGTGGCTGCCGCTGCTACCGCGCATGCAAATGCAAAGCCGATTGCCGCGATACGGGCACGGCGGGTGGCGTTTGGCCGAAGGTGGCGCTGCGTGTTACGCATTACGCAGGAAAAGGCGCGCTAGGACCGCCGCAACTGACGGGCCCTGTTCACGTTCGAGAACCTGCCGGGGCATATCCAACGGGGCGTAACGCGGTACGAGACTGGCGAAATCGACCTCATCTGCGGTGTCATCCGCGAAACGTGCAGTATTCATTCTTTCAGCCATTGATAAGTCCATGTTTCTGTTAGCTTTCGTTCATCAGTAATTAGGTCTGCTCGTAACTCGACGGCGGTTTTGCCGTCTGCGGTTACCTCAAGCACCAAGCGCCACATATCCGCATGACCTTCGACCCGTTGAAGTACCTGACCAGCCACTGTGCCGTTAATGATATTTATGTTTGCCGCGACGACATCGCGGGCCGATAGCGTCGCGAAAACGGCTCCCTCGAAGTCGATCACGAACTTTCGACGGTCAGTTTGCGGTTTCACCCCCGCGATGCCACCGGCCCCTGCCAGAGTACGGGCCACCCGAGCTAAATCAGACGATGCACCTGCGGGCGAACTGCCCCAGTGCATGCGATATGACAACGATTTATGATCGCCCGCCTTGAAGCCGCGACCATAGGTCCAGAAGGCGACGATATTGTCATTCCCCTCAAGATCAGACGGGATTTCGATAAGACGGATCATCCCATCGCCCCAATCGCCTTGTGGTTCGATTATCAGTGACGGTCGCAGCTCGTACCGCGCTTCGGCGTCAAGATAGTCGTCAAATGAACGATGCCGCTGTACCAGCCCGAAAGAGCGCGGTGCATGCGTGGTGAAATACGAATTCGCAAGTTGAGGCGGGTTATTGAGCACACGATAAAGCGTTTCTTGGTCGGTGTTCACGACCAACGCTTCGCTGTCATGGACGCGGGTACGGTAGTCGTCAAATCCGCCCTCGTCGTTCACACCGAATAGATACATTGACGTAAGCGGAGCAATCCCAAGCTGTTCGACATCGCTGCGAAAAAACAATTCAACAACCACTTCCATGACGGTGGTGTGTCCCGGTGTCAGAGTGAATTTATAGGCACCGGCGACTGATTCACTTTCCAGCAGCGCATAAAATATCAGTTGGGTCTGTCCGGCTTGTGGCCTTTCAATCCAGAATGCAGAGAAACGCGGAAATTCTTCGGGCTCAGATGTCGCGGTGTTAACTGCTAGGCCACGTGCGCTTAACCCATAGCGGTTCCCCGCGCCCAAGGCTCTGAAATAGCTGGCACCCAGAAACGACAAGGTTTCATCAAACTGATATTCCGAATTCAACGGTGTATTGATCCGAAAACCGGCAACACCTGGCAATGGGGTCCCTTTGGGAATTTTTGCCAAGGCGGCATCGCCGTAGATAAAATCATCCGACGTAAACTGTAACGGTTGAGCCATTCCATCTGATACGTCAAACAAGGCGACTGTGCCGTCAAAAAGCCAACCCGGATGATAAGCGTGCAGGACGGCTTTAGCTGCCGGGCCTGCCCAAAGCGCATGACGTTCCCGAAACCGGATGTTACGATAGTCGTCATAATCAAGATCGGTAAATGGTGCCCCGACCTGCGCGGGCGGTGTATAGGTTTGCGATGCCAGTTGCCGAGCGTTGTGAATAAGACTTTCAAACGAGAACGGTACAGCCGTTTGGGGTGTCTCAGCTAAGGCAGCACTGGTTTGCGACGATAACAGCGCGGTAACGGCCAACGCGGAACCGCTAGCCCGTAGAAAAGACCGACGCGACAGCGAGCCGAACTTGTTATGTCGATACATCAACGATGATTCCTGAGGATTGCTGCAATGCAGAATTCATAAAGTGGGAAGAAGTTCAATAAGTTACGAACATGAATCATGAGAATTAAGACGGGCTGCGCCGACTCGTTCAGAAAATGATCTCATAAATGCAAGCTTGACGTTTTTCTGCCGTCGATGACGGTAGATAAGGAATAAGAGCGGTTTAACTGGGCCGTCGGTGACGGGTGGGGCAGGCATAGTAGGTTTGTAGATGAGGACGATGCAAAGCTGTCTATTTAACAGATCGCAAGTAACGTCAATACTATTGACCCAGCGTTCAAACGCTTTTTACTGTTAGATAAATTCATTATTTGCGTTTGCGAACAGGCAGCATGCGACGTGACAGACAAAGGCTGCGTTGGGCTGAAGTCGCGGTATCATTCCGGCACCCGGGGCACGCTTTCACACGTGCTGGTAAAGATAGCGGCCCTTGCACCTCTCTCATGCAGTTCCTACTGATGTCGGGAATGGTATTTACAATAATTGGCTTAGTAGATGACAACTAGCTCCCCGTCCCAAGTCTCTGGCTATGCCGCAGCCTGGTCTATCGTATTTGTCTGGTCGTTTTGGCTGATCGTCAGCCGTGTCGCAAATCAAAGCGGGCTTACGATCTATGATTTAGCTGCGATGCGTTACGGGTTGGCGTCGCTGCTGGCTGTGCCGCTATGTCTTTACTATAAACCTTGGCGGGGTATGGCCCTGGCACAAATTGCGATCCTCTCGTTCATTCTCGGACCGGTTTATATTTTAAGCGTTTTTACCGGGTTTATTTATGCACCTGCGTCGCATGGTGGTATTTTCATGAACGGAGTACTGCCGCTCGTCGGGATCGTGATCGGGATAGTTCTGCTTCGCAAAAACCCAACCCCACGGCAAATTGTCGGCGCCGCGCTGATCTTGGTTTCTGCGGTCGTCCTAGCGTGGGATGGCACGACGACCACCACCGAAACGGCTTGGATCGGTGATGTCCTGTTTGTCATCGGTGCAGTGTTTTTCTCGTTTTATGTCATTCTTTCAGAACGATGGCAGCTTAGCGCGATGCAGATCATCTTTTGCGGAACTGTGGTTAACGCGGCGCTTTATCTGCCAATTTGGGCGATCTGGTTGCCCTCTGGTTTGGCGGATGCGCCGATGGGGCCATTGTTATTGCAGGCGGTATACCAAGGTTTCGTACCCAATCTGATTGGCCTGCTCTTTATCGCACACGCTTCTCGCCAGATCGGCAACGCGAATACGTCGTCGATCTTGGCCGCGGTTCCCGGTGTAGGCGGGGTGCTGGGGGCGGTGATCCTTGGGGAAACCCTAAGCACCATCGGGATGTTTGCGCTCGCCCTGCTGACGGTCGGGTTATTGATAAGTGTCCGCCGACGGGCACCGGTTCCAGTCTGAACCCGCCCCGAAATCGCAGAATCGGTTAAGCATGCCTAACCCCTTCCGCGATAGGGGGGGACGCCCTGATCTGGGATCCAGACATCGGCTGGTACCGCACCGGTTTGCCAGAACACATCTATTGGAATGCCCCCGCGTGGATACCAGTAACCACCAATACGCAGCCAACGCGGAGAGAGAAAATCCACCAGCCGGCGCGCAATTGAAACCGTGCAATCCTCGTGGAACGCGCCGTGATTACGGAATGCGCCGAGGAACAGCTTAAGTGATTTGGATTCGACCAGCCATCCGTCAGGCACATAGTCTATCACCAGATGTGCAAAGTCTGGCTGTCCGGTCATGGGGCATAGGGATGTAAACTCTGGCGCGGTGAAACGAACGCAGTACGATATATCTGCTTGCGGGTTTGCCACCCGCTCAAGGGTCGCCTGTTCAGGCGACGCCGGCAATTCCGTCTGTCCACCCAGCTGTTTCAGATCACTATATATCGTTTCCATCAAATACTCCTTTTATCGGGGTCACACCCCGCGTTTGTTGCCCCAAAGCATGACGTGAAGCTGCGGCAATACACGCGGTGCGAACCAGTTATCAGCCATGACCTTTTCGACCAGCCACAACAATCTATCCGATAGGTCCTGTTGGGCCACAGCTATCGTTGGATCGACCTGAAGGTTCCCGGGCTGCAAGTATAGCGGCAAGCCGGGGTATCTTTTGGCGGCATCTTGCGCCCAAGCGTAATCGAGATCGTCAAAGATCACGATTTTCATCACCGTTGTCGTCTTTGGACCGGAGGCGTTCACACAGGCGTCGAACACCTTCCAGTCTACCATTTCGCCGCTGGAAGGGGGTTTGGGGCTAAGCACCAATGTATTAAGATCGGCAAACCACGGCTTCGCGATCGAACCTTGGGTCTCGCAGGCGAACCGATACCCTTTCGCATGGCCAAGCGCGATGACCTGGCTGAAATCTTGAATGGCCGGATTGCCCCCCGAAAGGGAAACCGTCAGCGGCTTGCCATGTGACAGTTGCACAATCTGCTCCCAGACCGCATCCGACGTCATGGGCATCCACGTTCGTCGGTACGCCGTGTCTACAGCGTGAAGGCTGTCGCACCAAGCGCAGCGATAATCACACCCCCCGGTGCGTACGAACACGGTGGGTTCACCGATCAAAGCGCCTTCGCCTTGTATCGTGGGGCCAAAGATCTCCGCGATACGTAGTTTGCTCACGGCCTGTACTCCGCCCATGTTTTTGGGGTTTCGCTTACCTTTACCGCTGCGGTTTCTGGCCAAAGCGCTGCACACCAGTCATAAAAATGCCGGGCCATGTTTTCTCCGGTCGACGGAGCGGTCATCACATCGTTCAGGTGGCGGTGATCAAAGTTTTCATCGATGTAGGTCTTGAGCGCCTTCAGCTCCCCATAGTCCCGCACGAACCCGTCCGAATTGAGTTGATCCGACGCAAGTTCGACCACGACGATATAGTTATGGCCGTGCAACCGGGCGCATTGGTGGTCGTCTGGAAGATGCGCCAGTTGATGCGAAGCCGAAAAGTGAAACTCTTTACTGATCCTATACATTGGTCGCAGCCTTTGCCGCTATTGCCTTGGACCAGAAATCAGGATCTTCATAATCCGTCGGATCTTGAATGCCCGCCAGATGGAACGCTTCGCGGCGCTCCACGCAGGTGCCGCACCGACCACAATGCAAGGCACCGCCCTTATAGCATGACCAAGTATCTGCAAATGGTGTGTTGTAGCGATGACCAGCCACAACAATATCGGCCTTGGTCCGGGTCACGAAAGGCGTATACAACGTTGCCTCGGCATATCCTTCAAAAGCGGCTTTTTGCATTTTTTCAAACGCCTGCACAAAACCCGGTCGGCAATCTGGGTAAATGAAATGGTCGCCCCCGTGAACCGCTGTCGCGACCGCCTGATCGCCGTGAACAGCGGCAACGCCAAATGCAATCGTCAACATAATCGCGTTGCGGTTCGGTACCACGGTTACCCGCATGCTTTCTTCGGCATAGTGCCCATCCGGTACGTCGATATCATCGGTCAACGCAGACCCCGACAGCGCACCGCCGATAGCGCGCAGGTCGATTATGTCATGCGGAACATCAAGCCTTTTGGCGCATAAAGCTGCATAATCCAGTTCTTTACGGTGGCGTTGTCCGTAATCGAAGGACACAAGACGCGTAAGCTGGTTTTCGTTTGCCACCATATGTGCAAGCGAAACGGAATCAAGTCCGCCAGAGCAGACGACGATGGTTTTCATTCTATGACCCTTGTTTTGATACCCGGGTAGGCTGCGACCGGGAAATGTTGTATTAGCGTCTGACGCGGCGCGTGCCAAGACGGATCGGGCAGAAATATTACTGCTGTCTGGCTACCGTCAAAGCAATGCCCACAAAAATGGGTGCTCCCGATCTTTCGTTAACTTCACGGAGTGAAATGACGGCATCCGCTGTCGGACGACGGACCGTGCTTGCGTACATCGGGGGGCTTATGCCCCCCGATGTGCATAGATCCTATATCAAAGAAGCTCTAGCAATTTACGTGCCGCTTCTGCCGAGGATGCTGGGTTTTGCCCAGTCACCAGCTTACCGTCTGTCACGACAAACGACGCCCAGTCATCACCCTTTTGATAGTTGCCATCGTTGGATTTTAGCATGTCTTCGACCAAGAACGGGACCACGTTGGTGAGGCCAACCGCTTCTTCTTCAGTGTTGGTGAAACCGGTCACTGTCTTGCCTGACACAATTGATTTGCCGTCGGTGCCCTTTGCATGCTTGAATACCGCTGGCGCGTGACATACCGCTGCGACCGGGCGGTCCTTGGCTGCGAAACCTTCGATCAGCGCTTTGCTATGTGCATCTTCTGCCAGATCCCAAAGCGGGCCGTGGCCGCCGGGGTAAAAGACCGCGTCGAAATCATCGGCCGAAACCGTGTCGAGCTTGACTGTATTTGCCAGTTCACGCTGTGCCGCATCATCCGATTTGAACCGCTTGGTATCTTCGGTTTGCGAATCTTCTGCGTCGCTGGATGGGTCCAGCGGGGGTTGCCCGCCCTTCGGAGAGGTAAGCGTAATGTCGGCCCCAGCGTCCTTAAAAACGTAATAGGGTGCGGCAAATTCTTCGAGCCAAAAACCGGTTTTGTTGCCCGTGTCGCCTAGTTGGTCATGAGAGGTAAGTACCATAAGAATTTTCATTGAAAGCAGTCCTTATTTTAATTCAATTCCGTTCACAGCGTATAGCGGAGGCAAAGCTCCCCGCCGTATCATTGCCGTGACCCAACAACAGATGGGGGTAGATGTTCCATCCGTTAAGTTCATTGGGTGTGATTAACGCCTTTCCCTTACGTCAAGTATAAGCAACGAGAAGGGGGACGTAAGAGTTCTGGCAGGGTTATCCAGCCACTCTAACCCTTAGTTAGCTTATTGCAGCAAGCTTTCGCCTCCTGCGACCTGATCTTATCCCCGCCGCCGGATGTACGAGCATCAGTACCGCGCCGATAATGTGTCAGCCATGCAATCCGACGCTGCCCGGATCCCGTGCACTGACGTATCATGGGCATACCGACCCCAAGTGTTTGATCTTGGGGTCGTAGGAGCATGATTTAACCTTGGATAAATACCTGCTTTTCACCCCTGGCCCCGTGAATGTGGCCCAGACGTTACGTGCGGCGATCAGCAAGGAGGATATTTGCCATCGTGAACCTGATTTCGATAACCTACTTAGAAGTATCGAACACAAATTGATTTCACTGTTTCAGATCAGAAACCGCGCACGCTATCGTGCTGTGGTTATAACCGGATCAGGCACAGCAGCAAACGAGGCGATCCTATCCTCGGTCGTTGGCAAGGGTGCGATCCTGATCCTGTCGAACGGGGAATTTGGCGATCGGTTGCACAAAACCTCTGTGATCCACAACAAGCACACTCACCTTCTTGAGATGCCTTGGGGCACCCCGTTCGATGTTGCGCAAATCGAAGCATACATGGCGGCCCACAAAATTGATGTAGTAGCCATGGTTCACCACGAAACCTGTTCCGGCATGTTGAACCCGCTCGCCCAGATTGGCGTGTTGGTCAAAGCAAACGGTGCGCTGTTTGTGGTGGACGGTGTCAGTTCTATCGGCGCAGAGTTGATCGACATGGAGGTTTGCCACATCGCGTTCGTGTCCAGTTCAAGCTCCAAGGCGATAGGCTCTTATCCTGGCCTGTCGTTTGTCGCAAAAAACGCTTCAAGCAACTGAAAAGACATGCTCCCAAAACGACCTATCTGAACCTCGCGACCTTCTATGCTTTCCTGAGAAATCACTGCCAGACACCTAACACCCCAGCCGTTCCGTTGTTCTTTGCACTGGAACAAGCGCTGACAGATATTTTACGCGAGGGCGTCATCAAACGCTTTGCGCGCACCAAGGCCCGTGCTGATCAGCTGCGTGACGGTATGCGCCGGCTGAACCTCGACTTTTAATTGATGAAGCGGAAATGTGTTCGATTTTGACGACGGTTCGGATGCCAGCGGCGTTATCTGTCCGAGATTTGCGCGAACGGCTGCGTGAGAAATCTATCATCATTTACGAGGGCAAAGGCTGCTTTGCCGGCAAAGTGTTTCAGGTTGGGAATGTTGGTGAATTATCTGAATATGACATCAGATTTTCTCTTGCGACGCTCAAAGATGTTCTGATGACATTGCAGGCGGAAGTAGCTTATATCGTATCACCTCTCCGGCCAAAAGGCGCGAAGCTGATCTTGTTGCTCAAACCCGACCACGTGCGGGCCAAGGTGGTGTCATGACAGATAAACTCGCAAGACTATGGGCTACGAAGACCCGTGACGATGAATGGTGGTCGTCCTTCGTTACATCGCCACTCGCAATTGCTGCCAATTATGGTGCAGTCAGCGTTCCATGGATTACACCGAACCGCGTGACAGCGGCTTCGTTTCTAGTCGCGGTGGTCGCAACGATCGTGATCATTATCGGCGGCCCTGGATAGTTCATCGCGGCAGCAATCCTGATCCACGTCAGCCATATTCTTGATTGTATGGATGGGCAGATGGCGCGGTATCGAAAAGTGTCTTCCCCAATAGGAAGCTACTATGACCGCCTGGCAGATCAGGTGCAGGTTGCGCTTTGGTTTGGTGCTGTGGGCTATGCGGCTTATGCGCAGCCCCTCAGCGTGATCCCTGTGTTTCTCGCGATGGTTGGTATCGCGTTCTATAACTTGCGCGGCTATGCAAAGTACGTTTCCCTTGAGATCGAAACCGCAGGCGAACCGGATTACCCCACCAGAATGGCGAGGTTGAAGCCGGTCGGAACCACCGCCGGCCTTGGCTTTGGCCTTCGGGAAAACTTGTCGTGGTTCCTGCGCGAGCAACGCAAAATAAGCGCCTTTGATGAAGGTGTCTTCATCTTCATGCTCTCAGCGGGTCTGATTTTTAATCAGCTTATTCCAATGCTTTGGGTCTTTGCAGCACGTCAGCTGTTTTGGGGCACCTACAAGTCTTGGATCAGGGGCAAAAACATCGTTCACGGCCAAAAGCATAGCTTCGCAAAATAATCTTTCTTATCCCGCCACGAATAGGACTAAATGACATTAGTCACGAAATCACCCGCACGCCGATAGCCGTCATTCTGGCCGCTGGCATCGGCTCTCGGCTTAGCCCTTTGACCGATAACTGCCCCAAAAGCCTGCTGTCCGTAGGCGGGTCGGTCATTCTGGAAAGAATGATCCGTAACTGCCTAAGCTGCGGTATATCGCAGTTTGTCTTGGTGCTTGGCCATCGGGCCGACGAAATCAAACAATTCATCGACAAGACCTTTCGGGGCATCCGCGTTACCTATGTGATCAACGAACGCTACCGCGACACGAACACCGGTTACTCTTTGATGCTGGCGGCACCCGCCATTGGCGCGGCCGAGTTTATCAAGTTTGATGCTGATGTGGTATTTGACGTCAAAATCTTGTGCCAGCTTGTCGACATAGATCAGCCAAACGTGCTGTGCATCGACCGTGACATCGCACTGGAAGACGAAGAGGTCAAAGTCATTACAGACGATGACATGCAGGTCCTTGAAGTCGGTAAAGATGTGGATCCGAAACTGGCTTTGGGTGAATCGATAGGGATTGAGAAGATCAGCGCCAAAACCGGCCCACTTCTTTTCGCTGAACTTGCAAAGATGATGGAAAACTATGCGAACCTGCAAGACTATTGCGAGGCGGCATATGCGCGTCTGGCGGGGCAAGGCGTGGTTTTCCGCGTCCTTGATATCACCGGCCTGAATTAAACCGAGATCGATACCGCCGAAGATTTCTCAGCAGCAAAGCAATGTTTGAATCCCCGGTGATGACTATTTCGCGTGGTCAACAAAGAGCGATAGACGAAGCACCGAAAAAAGCTGTTAAGCTAACGTAGGCCCGACAAATCAAGCCCACTTTTGCCCAAGGTCGGCAAAAGTGTAAGATCCGCAGCCAAGCCTTTGCCATTCCGGCTCTGGATCGCTGCATATTGGAAGGACATCCCATGGCTAAAGGCAAAAACAGTAAGAAAGAGGTCAAGAAACCAAAACAAGAAAAGCCGAAAGTTTTAGCGACGGCGAATTCTTTGACTGGTAAGCCCGCCGTAGCGATCAACGGCAAAAAACTCCACTAGTCGCCGATAGCGTATCTTGAAATCAGGCTAATCATACGCCCTCGTTAAGCAATCCGTTTAACAGGGGCGTATTCTGACTGCGACGATAGTTGGAAATTAATACGTCGGCGAACTGCACCGCAATCGTCCGATAATTCAGATCAGGAGACTGACATGAGCGAAGATAACGAAAATGACCCCAAGGTGCATTATATCTGTCAGACCTACGTCGAAAAGAAATCCGGGGGCGACGGTCGGGTCAGCTTGAGCATTGATAAACAGATCAAGTATTCCTCATCTCACGAGGCGCAATTGCGCGCAGAACGCGAGCATCGCTCTGAAAGTTGCGTCGGTGCTGATGCCTATTCAGTTGTAGAAGACCCAAATTCCGGGGAAGTTGGAGAACCCTCCTTCATAGTCAGGCTTGGCTCCGTACCGGAAGTCGATCCATCTTAGAATATCCGGCAGATTTTGATTAAAATTACAAAACACCCAGTACAAAGTAATTCGGGTATAAACCCGATAACCAAAAAGGGCGAACTATCAACCTGCGCGACACCAGGTGTCAGCGACGGATTGGATGCGGTCGTTTTGATGTGCTTTCCACGCCGCAAGCTCACTTCGTCACCGGCCCGCTGCGTTTGCCGGCCACTGCCCGAGGTCAGCGCCTATGGGGTCATACGGTGGCATTTGATAAAAGAATATTTCTGGCACATCGCAACCCCTGTGCAAGGTCTGCTCGCTGCGCCGCAAGACGATGTGTCAAGGTACCTCCGGGAAGGTTTGGGTATCAGATCTAATCAAACCCGTCACCTAGTGATCCAACTAAAATGGGAAAAGAGCTCAGTGAAGTGGGGCGGAAAGGACTACGGAAGGTCAATCTGGGCGAAATCAGGCTACACCGCTCGACAGCGGTAAGATCTATGGCCCGGATTGCGATGGCGTCACCATAGTCGAACACATGAAGGCGAAGGGGCTTCATCAAGAAGTGGAGATCATCGGATGAGCGACTTTGTTTATCACGACGATAGCGAAGTCTGGCTGACGGAAATCACGTCGAACCACTACGAGGAGGCCCTTTCGAGGGTCGACTTGCTCTTGGGGCGAACTGAGGAAGACGCCAATGGGTGCTGGGTGCGAGGGACGGTGAAGCGGCCCAAGACCCGGTTCCGAGGGCGGCAGGTGGCGGCGGCGAGGTTCGTGTACTGCGTGGTTAACCGGGAGGTGCTAAGCGAGCGGGTGGTGATACGGCACCGATGCCATAACGAGCTCTGCTGTCGTCCAGAGCACCTTCAAACGGGCTCGGCGGCGGATAACAAGCGTGACGACTGGGAGTACTACGGCCTGCTCTAGCCCGTGGCATAGGCCCCGGACAATCAAACTGGGGCCACCCGTGACACCCATAGCTGGGCCGAAAACTGGGGCAGAACCAGCGCTAACGGGTGGCTTGGCTGCGTACCTGTCTAGTCTGAAGTGTGTTGGCTGGGATGGTAGGAAACTTAGCTAAGTTATTGATGTATATGTTTAATATAGGGGATTATAGAATATGGTGTCAACTATATCTACGGCAAAATCGCCGATGTGCATCAGTGCGTGTCTCAACCTCTCTGAAGCTGACAGCTATTTTTAGCTATACTCGTTAAATTTCTGGTTCCACGATATACTACCTAAAATCGCCAGGTTTCATGTGCGGCACGATCGACAGCATGATCGCTGCGCGAGCAACCGGTGTTGGTTCCGCAACTTAATAAAACGCAAATTTGAAAGGTTCGTATGCGGAGAACCGTTGCGCATTGAAGGGTTGTCTGCGCAACACCAGCAGGTGCGCCGAAATTGTCTGCCAAGCAGGCCAGTTCCACATTGTAATCGCGAAACAATCGATGGGCGGGGATTAGGTTTAGGCAGAGTTGCCCTTGAGAACTCTTGTCACACGTCCCCCAAATTTCTGACGAGGAAGTTTCAGTAATGCCGAGCTTTAGCCCACGCTTTGGCGAGTCTTGCGCTATCCGGGCCGGCGCGATGCGGAGCAATATTCCGCTCCAGACTTTCGTAAAGCATGTCGAGTGCAAGACCTGAGAAAAGGTGGAATGATATGTGATGATAATCCCTTATACTTGGTGCAGAGGTCCGCTCAGCGGCATTCAACAACCGCGCCAGCCAGCGCTGTTCAAAATCCGGTGCATCCGACAACATTGTTTTTCCTGCCAGATTATTGAATAGATTATCAACCACCGCTAACGCTGTGGGCGCGTCGAGCAGGGCTTCAATTGCAATCCCGTGCACAGCAGCACTTTGCGCCGACCAGTCCGACATTTCCCACTCAGGCGCGGGCCGGATCAATGAGCTCCAGGTCTGAGTTTCGCCACCTTCAAGCCAGGATAAGCCGACCTCTATCGGCCAGCTCTCCAGCGACAGGCTCGACGCTTCAAAGTCCAGCATCGCGTAATTCTCGACTTCAGAAACGTGTGTCATTTTTTCGTCCTCTTTCGATTTTTTGATCCTGGGCGGTCTCACGAAAAGACCGCGCAGGATTTCAAAAAAAAGCCCCCTTTCCCTTGCTGGAGGCTGCACGGGGGGGCTTTCAA
>LAZR01000756.1_pt1 | contig 22559 bp, 15 predicted proteins | sample 329461 | NCBI WGS metagenome assembly LAZR01 (sample SAMN03002196, study PRJNA259156) | marine sediment metagenome | biome: sea floor; feature: Hydrothermal impacted sediments; material: marine sediment; isolation source: Loki non-amplified sample from Loki's castle hydrothermal vent sediment ...
TCCATCTCGGGGACGACCAAGGGCGAGCTGAAGAACTTGAGCGACGCTTCCACGCTGACCGTGGGCACCAGTGCGGGCGCGGTCAACGTGTACCTGGCTTACAACAACTACAGCAAGAACGGCAACACCGAGGGCGCCATCGACCTGTCCACGGGCACGTTCAACGCCGTGAGACTCAACAACCTATACGTGGGCTACGATCAGGCGAATCGCAGCGGGACGGACACCGGTTCACTGCTGCTGACCAATGCGATCACCGACGGCCCGGGCGCGACGGCCGACCAGTTGACGATCGCCGGGTTGTTGTACGTCGGTCGGGGCACCAACGCCACCGGCACGGTGACGCTGAACGGCAATATGACGAGCGTCTCGGTCGGCAGCCATGCCTACATCGGCTACGGCTCGGGCGCGACCGGTACGGTCGACGGCCTGGGTAACACGCTGACGTCGCTATCGGTCGGGCAGGACCTGTACNTCTACGGCGTCAACACGGGCGTCGGCGAACTGGCCAACCAGATCATCTCGCCGGCCGACATCGAAACGCTGCAACTGAACCTCATCCGCAGCCATGCCGTCGGCGTCGGCGATCCGCTGGACCGCAGCGTTGTCCGCGCGGTGCTGCTGCTTCGGGCCAACGCGCTGGCCAAGGGGTTTTCCGGCGTTCGGCCCGAATTGATCGAGATGCTGTGCGATCTGCTCAACGGCGACATCACGCCGTACATCCCGTCGCAGGGCTCGGTCGGGGCCAGCGGCGATCTGGCCCCGTTGGCGCATCTGGCGCTGGTGCTGGTGGGCGAGGGCGAGTGTCTCGTCGACGGCAAGCCCGTCGCGTCGGCCACCATCCTGGCCGGCGCCGGCATCGAGCCCATCACGCTGGCGGCCAAGGAAGGGCTCGCGCTGATCAACGGCACGCAGGTGATGGCCGCCCTGGGCTGTCTGCTGGTCGCCCAGGCCATCAGCCTCATCAAGAGCGCCCAGATCGCCGGGGCCATGAGCCTCGAAGCCCTCCGCGGCACGGACAAGGTCTTCGACGAGAAAATCCACGCCACACGCCCGCACCCCGGGCAGGTCCGCTGTGCGGCCAACATGCGGCGGATCGTCGTCGGCAGCGGCATCATCGCTTCGCACACCGATTGCACAAAGATCCAGGACGCCTACACTCTCCGCTGCATCCCGCAGGTCTACGGCGCCGTGATGGACACGCTCGCCTATGTCGAAGAGGTCATGGCCGTCGAGATCAACTCCGCCACCGACAACCCGCTGGTGTTCGCCGACGAAGGCGAGGTGATCTCCTGCGGCAACTTCCACGGCGAGCCGCTGGCGTTCGCGACGGACTTTCTCGGCATCGCGCTGGCCGAGATCGCCAACATCATCGAACGGACCATCGACCGGCTGGTCAGCCCGCACCTGTCGGGCCTGCCGCCGTTTCTGGTTTCCAAGAGCGGCCTCAATAGCGGGTTCATGATCTCACAATACACCGCCGCGGCCCTGGTTTCGGAGAACAAGGTCCTGGCCCACCCGGCCAGCGTGGACTCGATCCCGACCTCGGCCGGCCAGGAAGACCACGTGTCGATGGGCACGATCTCCGCGCTACACGCCCAGCAGATTCTCCGCAACGTCCAGCACGTCATCGCCATCGAACTGCTCTGCGCCGCACAAGGTATCGACTATCACGATGCGCCGTGCGGGGAGGGCACGGCCGCGGCGCATGAGGTCATCCGAACGCACGTGTCGCACCTGGACGACGACCGCGCGCTGTACCGCGACATCGAGACCGTCCGGGACCTGCTGGCCAGTGGCGAGATCGTCTCAGCCGTCGAGCAGCGAATCGGCCCGCTCGACTGACCCCTCGATCGCCCGCCGAGTCAGGGAACCAACGCATGGCCGCCCGCCCAATGCACATGGAGCTCAAGCCCGCCCGCAAAATCCGGGCTGCGCGAGGCCTGCGACGCCGGTGCAAGACTTGGGAGGCCGAGGCCGCCCTCCGCATGCTGGAGAACAACCTCGACCCACAGGTCGCCATCGCCCCCGACGAGCTGATCGTCTACGGCGGCGCCGGCCGGGCCGCCAGGAACTGGCGGGAGTATCACCGCATCGTCGCGGCGCTGAAGGGGCTGGCCAAGGATGAGACGCTGCTGGTCCAGTCCGGCAAGGCCGTCGGCGTCGTGCGGACGTTCGCCCACAGCCCGCGCGTGCTGATCGCCAACAGCCATATCGTCCCCGCCTGGAGCACCCAGGAGAACTTCGACCGCTACGACGCGATGGGCCTGACGATGTACGCCCAGATGACGGCGGGCAGTTGGATCTACATCGCCACGCAGGGCATCCTGCAGGGCACGTATCAGACGCTGGCGACGCTGGCGGAGCAACACTTCGGCGGCTCGTTGGCGGGACGACTGGTGCTGACGGGTGGGCTGGGCGGCATGAGCGGGGCCCAGCCGATGGCGGTGACGATGAACGGCGGCGTCGCCGTCGTCGTTGAGGTCGACGCCGGGCGCATCTCCCGCCGCGTCGACGAGGGCTACTGCGACCGAATGACGGCCAGCCTCGATGAGGCCCTGGCCTGGGCCGCGGAAGCGACCGCCGCCAAAGAGCCCCTCTCGATCGGCCTGGTCGGCAACTGCGCCGACGTGCTTCCGGAGTTGGTCCGGCGAAACGCCATCCCCGACGTCGTCACCGACCAGACCTCCGCCCACGATCTGCTGGACTACGTGCCGACCGGCGACCTGGCCGAGGTGCGGCGCCTGCGCGAGTCCGATGCGGCCGAGTACCGCGCCCGATCGCTGGCGTCGATCGTCCGTCACACCGAGGCAATCCTCCAGATGCAGCAGCGCGGGGCGGTGGCGTTCGATTACGGCAACAATCTTCGCGGCCAAGCGGAAAAGGGCGGCCTGTGCGTCCGGGACGAGGCGGGCGAGTTCCTCTATCCGGGGTTCGTGCCGGCCTACATTCGCCCGCTGTTTTGCGAGGGGCGCGGGCCCTTCCGCTGGGTGGCGCTGTCGGGCCGGCCCGCCGACATCGACCGCCTCGATGATCTGGTACTGGAGATGTTCGCCGACGACGATATCCTTTGCCGTTGGATTCGCCTGGCCCGCAAGCAGGTGCCGCACCTGGGGCTTCCCGCCCGCATCTGCTGGCTGGGCCTGGGTGAACGGGCTGAGCTGGCCCTGCGGATAAACGATCTGGTCAAGAGCAAGGACCTCGCCGCCCCGATCGTCATCGGCCGAGACCACCTCGACTGCGGCTCGGTCGCCTCGCCCAACCGCGAGACCGAAGCGATGAAGGATGGGTCGGACGCCATCGCCGACTGGCCGCTGCTGAACGCGCTGATCAACACCGCCTGCGGGGCCGACTGGGTCTCGATCCACAACGGCGGCGGCGTGGGGATCGGCAATTCCACGCACGCCGGGCAGGTGTGCGTGGCGACGGGCACAAAGCAAAAGGCCGAGCGGCTTCAGCGCGTGTTGACCGCGGACCCGCTGATGGGCATCTTCCGTCACGTCGACGCCGGTTACGACGAGGCCATCGCCTTCGCCCAGCGGTCGGGCGTCGACATCCCCGGGCGGGACGGCCAGTAGAGGATCGACCCATGCCACCGATCGTCCTGTGCGTTCCAAATATCAGCCAGGGCCGCGACCAGGCGGTCATCAGCCGGATCGCCGGCGCCGTCAAGGCTGTCCCCGACGCCGCTGTGCTGGACGTCGACAGCGGCGAGGACACCAACCGCACCGTTATCACGTTCGCCGGCCCGCCCGACGCCGTCGCCGACGCCGCTTTCGGTCTGATCGCCGCGGCCGTCGAGTTGATCGACATGGCCGCCCACACCGGCAGTCACGCGCGGATGGGCGCCGCCGACGTCTGCCCGTTCATCCCCGTCGCCGACGTGACGATCGAGCGGTGTGTGGGCTTGGCCAAGGATGTCGGGCGGCGCGTGGCCGCTGAGCTGGTCGTACCCGTATACCTCTACGGCTACGCGGCCACCCGGCCCGAACGCGTCAAGCTCTCCGACATTCGCCGCGGTGAGTATGAGGGCCTGGCCGCCAGGCTGGCCGACCCGGCCTTCAAACCCGACTTCGGCCCCGCCCAATTCATCCCCAAAAGCGGCGCCACCGCCATCGGCGTTCGGCCGTTCCTGCTGGCCTACAATGTCAACCTCAACACCGCCGACGCCGCCGTCGCCAACGCGATCGCCGCCCGCATCCGCCAGAGTGGGCGCATCCAGCGCGACGATCGCGGCGAGGTCGTCACCGACGAGGCCGGCCGCCCCGTCCGCATCCCCGGCGAGTTGCCCCACTGCCAGGCCGGCGGGTGGGTGGTCGAGGCCTACGGCTGCGCGCAGGTGACGATGAACCTGCCGAACTTTAGCGTCACAGGCCTGCATACCGCCTACGAGGCCGTCCGCCGGGCGGCCGTCGATCTCGGCGCCGATGTTACCGGTAGCGAACTGGTGGGCCTGACGCCCAGGCAGGCGATGCTGGACGCCGGACGGTTCTACCTCGAGCAACAGGGACAACGCGCCGACATCCCCGAAGCCGACCTGGTCGCCACGGCCGTCCGCTGCCTGGGCCTGGACGACAAGACGCCCTTCGACCCGGACGAGAAAATTATCGAACGCCGCGTCGCCGATCTGCTCGGCGAATGATACAAAGGAGCGCCATGGCCATCCGCGCCGACATGCTGGTAATGAACTGCACCAGGCTGCTGACGCTGGCCGGTCCCAGCCGACCTCGCATCGGGGACGAAATGAACGACCTGGGGGAAGTTGAGTCCGGCGCCGTCGTCATCACCGACGGCAAGATTCTCGAGACCGGCCCGGCCGAGCAGCTCAACGCCAAGTACGACTGCCCGCAGCGGATCAACGCCGCCGAAGGCATCATCATGCCGGGCCTGGTCGACTGCCACACCCATGCGATCTTTCTCCGGCCGCGCGCCGACGAACTGGCCCAGCGCGCCGCGGGGGTACCCTATCTCGATATCCTTGCCGCCGGCGGGGGCATTTACAGCACCGTTCGTTCGGTACTGGCGGCGGGGCGCGAACACCTGCGGTGGGAGACCCAGAACCGCCTCGACGCGATGTTGGCCCACGGCACGACCACGGTCGAGATCAAGAGCGGCTACGGCCTGAACCTCGAGACCGAGCGAAAGATGCTTCAGATCGCCGGTTTCCTCGACCGCCGACATCCGATGGATATCGTCGCCACGTTTCTGGGAGCCCACGTCGTTCCCGAGAACATGGACCGGGCCGCCTACGTGGACTTTCTCGTCGACGAGGCCCTGGGCGAGCTGAAGGGGCTGGCCGAGTTTTGCGATGTATTCTGCGACGCCGAGGCCTTCACGCTCGACGAAGCCCGGCGCATCTTCTCGGCCGCCCTCGAACAGGGCTACAAGCTGAAGATTCACGCCGGCCAGTTCACCGACATGGGCGCAGCGGGATTGGCCGCCGAGTTCGGCGCCGTCTCGGCCGACCATTTGGAGCACGTCAGTGACGAGCAACTGGCGCAGATGCACGACTGCGGGACGCTGGCGGTGCTGCTGCCGGGCGCGGCCCTGTACCTGATGTCGGAGACCTATGCCGACGCGCGGCGGATGATCGATGCCGGCGTGCCCGTCGCGGTGGCGACGGACTTCAACCCCGGCTCGTGCCCGTGTTTCTCGATGCAGATGATGATCTCGCTGGCCTGCCTGAAGCTGAAACTGACCCCGGCCGAGGCCGTCACCGCCGCCACCATCAACGCCGCCTACGCCCTCGACCGCGGCGACCGTGTGGGCTCGCTCGAGCCCGGCAAGCAGGCCGACCTGATCATCGTCAACACCATCGATGAGCGGGAACTCGCCTGCCATTTCGGCGTCAATAATGTTAGAACCGTCATCAAAGCTGGAAAGGTTGTCTGAATCGCAGAGCGAATAACTAATTCCGGAACGCCCGGGGAGGTACCTTAATGTTCACTCGACAAATTACGCGCGTTGCACTGACAGGTCTTGCTCTGGCCGTGTTGCTTGGGGTCTTCGCCCCCGGCTGCGGCGACGACAAGCAACAGGCCAAGCCGCAACAGACCGAACCACCCGTCGATCCGCGACTGGTTGGCCTGCGGTTCACCGACGACGAACTGCCCCGCCTGGATAGCTCCACCTCGGCCCGCCCGCTCATTATCTGGATCGCCTCGCACCTGACTGGGCGGGAGTGCCTATGGTCCCCCATCCCGAAGATGATGTTTGTCCGCCGCTCGCAGATCTTCCCGGTTGCACTCCGCCCCGATGTGACAGCGGGGATGTACGACGAGGCGAGCAGAAGCGAGAGCCCATTCAAAGGAATGGCGAATCTGACCGACACAGACTTCCTAGGAACGTTATCTCTTCACGGCACGCACGGCAGCTACGTGCAGCTTATCGAAGACAAGGCCGATCTGATCATCGTCGCCCGCGAGCCGTCGAAAGATGAGCTCACACTTGCCAAAGAGAAGAACGTCGAACTCGACGTTCGCGCCGTCGCGCTGGATGCGTTTGTGTTCTTGCGCAACGTCGAGAACACCGTAACCGACCTGACGGCTGAGCAGATTCGCGACATCTTCCGCGGCAACATCACCAACTGGAAAGATCTCGACGGGCCGGATCAGGACATCAAGGCCTTCACTCGCAACCGGAACTCCGGTAGCCAGGAGACGATGGTCTCACTGGTCATGAAGGGCGAGGCGACCATCGAAGGCCGCAACATGATGTCCGCGAGCATGGCGGGGCCCTACAACTCCCTGGGCAGCAACGCCACCGGCATCGGCTACACGTTCTATTATTACAATGCCTTCATCTCGCCGAACGAAGCGATCAAGACCTTCGCCGTCAACGGCGTTGCGCCGACCAGCAAGACGATCGCGGACGGCAGGTATCCGTTCGTGACGGAAGTCTACGTGGTGACGCGCAAGGCCCTGGACCCCGACAGCAATGCCGCCCTGTTGCGCGATTGGCTGGGGACGCCCGAAGGCCAGGCCGTGGTGGCCGAAAGCAGCTATGTGCCCCTTCCCTAGCGGGGCGGCAGCGCCAGCACGCGCACGGCCTGGACGGTCAGGCCGGAAAGGTCGTCTGGCCCGGCAACGCATAAACCGGGAATTAGGACTTCCATTAACGCGCTCGCCGGGCGATGTTGGGGGGACGTTCGGGATGGGCGAACGCTTCTCGAAAAAAACCAAGGAACCCCCCGCAATCCTGCGCGTCGAAAGCTTGCGGGGATACATACGAACGACCGCGATTCATGTGAACACACACGAAGGAGATTCACCATGAGAACTCGAACGTTACTCATCGCAGCCCTGGCAGCGGCCATCGGCGTCTCGGCCCCGGCGTTTGGGCGGATCAAGCTGGCGACGCTGCCCGTCCGCGAGCGGGTGGAAATCCGCTTGGACAACCCCCACTTCACGCTGGTGGAGGAGGAGCGCATCGTCCCGATGCTCAAGGGGACCAACATGATCGACTTCAGTTGGTCCAACACGGCCATCGACAAGAACTCGATCCAATTCCGCCCGATCGCCATCCGCCAGGGCAAGAAGTTCCGCCCGATCAAGACGGTCGACAGGCCCAGCGGCGCGAAGGCTCTGGAGATCCGCGTGATCAACGTCGCCTATCCGCCCAACGAGAACGCCCTGGTCTGGGAGGTCTACTCCGACGAGCCCTGCGCGGCCAAGGTCCGCGTCAGCTACGTGATCGCCAACCTCACGCGGTCGTTCAGCTACCGCGCGCTGGCCAACAGGGACGAGACGTTCCTCACGCTGCGCAAGTACATCCAATTGCGCAACTACAGCGGCGAGGATTTCGGCGGTTCGGGCGTGTGGGCGGGGTTCGGCCCCAAGTTCCACAAGCAAATCGGCCACCAGGAGGACATCAAGATCCTGCTGCACAAGTTCGACAAGGTACCCGTCGAGAAAACCTTCACCTTCGACTGGTACACCCACGGGCCGCTCAACCCCGACAAGCCCCTGGCCAGCCGGGTCCTGATGCACTACCGCCTGACCAACGACGAGAAGCACGGCCTGGGCCTGTTCCCGCTCCAGCCGGGCAAGGTCCGTATCTTCATCGCCGACTCCCGCGGCGGCGAAGCGTTCCTCGGCGAAGACTGGGCCGCCCTGACCCCGCTGGACGACAAGATGAAGCTCTACCTGGGCGAATCGCGCGACGTCGTCTGCACGCGCACGATCGAGAGCAACCAGCGCATTGATGTCCGCGGCAACCTGCACCACCAGGAGATCGTGCTCAAGTACGAGATCGAGAACTTCAAGGACAAGCCCGCCACGCTGCAGATCGTCGAGCAGCTCAACCGGCTGGCCCGCGAATACGGCGGCGACCCGCACGGCGACGTGGAATGGGAGCACGGGGCGAAGACGTCCAAGGAGATTCGCTTCGAGTTCGAGCACGGCGGCGCGCTGCCCATGCTGCTGATCGATCTTCCCGCCCGCCCCAAGGATAAGGACGCGAAGGTCGAGAAGGTCGTCGTTCGTTTCCACGTGATCATCAAGAACCTCTGGTAACAGCGAAAGGGACCTGCCATGAAACGCAACACCATCATCTGCGTTTTTCTGCTGACGGCGGCCGTCGCTGGGGCCAAGAACGTCGACCTGGTCACACTGCCGGGCCGCGACAGCGTGCAGCTGACGATCTACAACTCCGAGGACCTGACGCTGGCCAAGGAAACACGATACGTCACGCTCAAAAAGGGCGCCAACAAGCTGCAGTTCTCCTGGGCGAACACGCTCATTGACCCGTCGAGCGTCGAGCTGAGGCCGTTGGATCACGTCGATGAGATTGAAATCGCCGACACGGTTTTCCCCGGCCAAAAGCCCCAGCATCTGATCTGGAATATCGAGTCCAAGTTCGAGGGCCAGGTGAAGATGGAAGTCACCTACTTCACCAGCGGGCTGACGTGGAGCATGGACTACGTGGCCATCTCCGACCCCGATGAGACGGTGCTCCAATTCGACGGCTACGTGCGTGTCTACAACAACTCCGGTGAGGAGTACGACAACGCCGAGATTCGCCTGATCGTCGGCACGATCAACCTCGTCGAGAAGATCGCCGACTTGGCCCGCCGACAGGGCATCCCCGTGCCAGGGCCCGAAAGTGCACTATACAAAGAGATGCGGCGCCGCACCGCCGGCCGGGCCTTTGCCAGGGCCACCAAAGCTGCGGCGCCTTCGGCCATGGCCGCGCCCGCCCGGGCCGAGCGCGCCGGCATCGTCAAGGAAGGCATCAGCGAGTACTTCATGTTCACGGTCGAAGGCTCGGAGACGATCCCCAACGGCTGGTCGAAGCGGATGCAGGCCATCGATGTTGAGGACGTCGAGTTCGATATCGTCTACCGCATGCGGGCCCACCAATACGGCCCGCGGCCGGTGCGATTCTTCATCTGGCGCAATGACGCCGAACACAAGCTCGGCGACAGTCCCCTGCCCGACGGCCAGGTCAATCTGTTCCGCGATAACGGCGACGACGGCCTGAGCTTCCTCGCCCGCCAGCAGATTCGCTACGTGCCCATCAAGGCGGAGATCGAGATCAACCTCGGCCCCGACGATCTGGTCGTCTATGAGACCAATCGCGCGAACGTGAAGCGATTCAACTTCAGCTTCCGCCGGGACAACCGGGGGCGCGAGTGGGTCAATGGCTGGGACGAGACCGCCCACTGGATCGACACGATTCGCAACTACCGCACCAAGCCGATCACGTTCGAGCTGCGCCGCATCTGGGGCGGCGACATCGACTACGACTCCGAGATCGAGACCAAGCTGTTCGACTACCGCACGACCGAGGTGACGCTGACCGTGGCCGCCCGCAGCAAGAAGCAGTACCCCGCCACCGTCACGCAGCACCACGGCGTCAACGCCAAGCAGAACCGCGTGAAGCTCAAAAGGTAATCGCTATGAAACGCAACGCAATCATCTGCGCTGTTCTGCTGACGGCGGTCGTCGCTGAGGCCAAGAACGTCGACCTGGTTACGCTGCCAGGCCGCGACAGCGTGCAACTGACGATCTACAACTCCGAGGACCTGACGCTCGCCAAGGAGACGCGATACGTCACGCTCAAGAAGGGCGCAAACCAGTTGCAGTTCTCCTGGGCCAACACGCTCATTGATCCATCGAGCGTCGAGCTTCGTCTGCTCGACCACGTCGACCAGGTCGAAATCGCCGACACGGTCTTCCCCGGCCAGAAGCCCCAGCATCTGATCTGGAACATCGAATCCAAGTTCGAGGGCCAGGTGAAGATGGAAGTCACCTACTTCACCAGCGGGCTGACGTGGAGCATGGATTATGTGGCGATCTCCGACCCCGATGAGACGATGCTCCAATTCGACGGTTACGTTCGTGTCTACAACAACTCCGGCGAGGAGTACGACAACGCCGAGATTCGCCTGATTGTCGGCAAGATCAACCTCGTCGAGAAAATCGCCGACTTGGCCCGCCGTCGAGGGATTCCCGTTCCGTTGGAGCCGAGCGGTCCCCATCGACTGATGCAGCGCGATGCCGTCCGGAAGGCCTTCGCTGATGCCGAAGGGGCCGCAGACGACATGGACGCCTCACGCACCGAAGCGGCCGGCATCGTGAAGGAGGGCATCAGCGAATACTTCATGTTCACGGTGGAAGGCTCGGAGACGATCCCCAACGGCTGGTCGAAGCGGATGCAGGCCGTTGACACCGAGGATGTGACGTTCGATATCGTCTACCGCATGCGGGCCCACCAATACGGCCCGCGTCCGGTGCGGTTCTTCATCTGGCGCAATGACGCCGAACACAAGCTCGGCGACAGTCCCCTGCCCGACGGCCAGGTGAATCTGTTCCGCGATAACGGCGACGACGGCCTGAGCTTCCTCGCCCGCCAGCAGATCCGCTACGTGCCGATCAAGGCGGAGATCGAGATCAACCTCGGCCCCGACGATCTGGTCGTCTATGAGACCAACCGCGCGAACGTGAAGCGATTCAACTTCAGCTTCCATAGGAACAGGGTCAACGGCTGGGATGAGACCGCCCACTGGATCGACACGATTCGCAACTACCGCACCAAGCCGATCACGTTCGAGTTGCGGCGCGTATGGCACGGCGATATCGACTACGACTCCGAGATCAAGACCACGCTGTTCGACTACCGCACCCCTGAGGTGACGCTGACCGTGGCCGCCCGCAGCAAGAAGCAGTACCCCGCCACCGTTACGCAGCACCACGGCGTCAACGCAAAACAGAACCGCGTGAAGCTCAAAAGGTAATCGCCATGAAGCGAACGGTCATTCTTATAGGTGTTCTACTGCTGACGACAGTTGTCGTCGAGGCCAAGAACGTCGACCTGGTCACACTGCCGGGCCGCGACAGCGTGCAGTTGACGATCTACAACTCCGAGGACCTGACGCTGGCCAAGGAAACACGATACGTCACGCTCAAAAAGGGCGCCAACAAGCTGCAGTTCTCCTGGGCCAACACGCTCATCGACCCGTCGAGCGTCGAGCTTCGCCTGCTCGATCACGTCGACGACGTCGAGATCGCCGATACGGTCTTCCCCGGCCAAAAACCCCAGCATCTGATCTGGAACATCCAGTCCAAGTTCGAGGGTCAGGTCAAAATGGAAGTTACCTACTTCACCAGCGGGCTGACATGGAGCATGGACTACGTGGCGATCTCCGACCCCGATGAGACGGTGCTCCAATTCGACGGCTACGTCCGTGTCTACAACAACTCCGGTGAGGAGTACGACAACGCCGAGATTCGCCTGATCGTCGGCAAGATTAACCTCGTCGAGAAGATCGCCGACTTGGCCCGCCGACAGGGCATCCCCATGCCTGCCCCATCAAGTGGAAGATTCAACAAGATGAAGCGCGGCGTCGCCAGCCTGTCCTTTGAGAAAGCCCAGGCTGAAAGTGAGCGCGGCGGCGGGGCCGGCGGCCGGGCCGACCGCGCCGGCATCGTCAAGGAAGGCATCAGCGAGTACTTCATGTTCTCCGTCGAAGGCTCGGAGACGATCCCCAACGGCTGGTCGAAGCGGATGCAGGCCGTTGACACCGAGGATGTGAAGTTCGATATCGTCTACCGCATGCGGACCCACCAATACGGTCCACGTCCGGTCCGCTTTTTCATCTGGCGCAATGACACCGAACACAAGCTCGGCGACAGTCCCCTGCCGGACGGCCAGGTCAATCTGTTCCGCGATAACGGCGACGATGGGCTGAGCTTCCTGGCGCGCCAGCAGATTCGCTACGTTCCCATCAAGGCGGAGATCGAGATCAACCTCGGCCCCGACGATTTGGTCGTCTATGAGACCAACCGCGCGAACGTGAAGCGATTCAACTTTAGCTTCAACCGACACAACAACGTCAACGGCTGGGATGAGACCGCCCACTGGATCGACACGATTCGCAACTACCGCACCAAGCCGATCACGTTCGAGCTGCGCCGCATATGGCACGGTGATATCGACTACGACTCCGAGATCAAGACCAAGCTGTTCGACTACCGCACGCCCGAGGTGACGCTGACCGTGGCCGCCCGCAGCAAGAAGCAGTACCCAGCCACCGTCACGCAGCACCACGGCGCCAACAAGAAACAGGACCGCGTGAAGCTCGTCCATGTCCCCGCGGCGCGAGGGGGGGTGGGGTTTGCCGGCGGCGCCACGGCCTGCATATCCGTCGGCGTTGTCGCGTTCGGCGCTATTCGGCGATCGGATAGCGGCCGAAGCGGCGAACGGCGTCGCACATCGCAATGACGTTCTCGACCGGGAAGTCGGGGAAGATTTCACCCGCGCCCGAGTCGATGAGCAGCCCGCCACCTTTGGCCGCCTGGCGGATGCAGCGACGGACCTCGGCCACCACGTCGTCGGGCGTGCCGTTGGTGGCGATGTTGGCGTCGACGTTGCCGACGAAAGCGAGATTCTTTCCGTAGCGTTTCTTGATCGCCCCCAGGTCCATGCCGGCCGTCGTTTCGACGGGGTTCAACGCGTCGATTCCGACGTCGACGAGGTCGTCGAGCACCTCCATCAGGTTGCCGTCGCTGTGAAAGATAACCTTCATCCCCGCCTGCTTGATCGGTTCGAGCTCGCGTTTCAGCCGCGGGAAGGCCTCGCGCCGCAGGAAATCGGGCGAAAAGAACGTGCCTGTCTTAAAGCCAATGTCGCAACTCACCTGATACGCCGGCGCGTCGATGTGGTCGGCGTAGACCTGGGCTTTGGTCCGCTGCAACTCGGTGTAGGCGTCCATGATCCGCGCCATGTCGCGCGGGGCATCGTAGATCGCCAGGCAGCAAAGCTCCAGCCCCAGCAGTGCGCGAATGCCCTCGATGGCTGAGCTGCCCTGGCTGACCAGCAGCGTCTGGGGGCCGACGATCTCCTGGGCCGACCGGAGCGAGGGCACAAAGACTCGGGCGATGTCGTCGTAGCTGTCGATCTCGGGCGTGTGGTTCTTCAGGTCGGCGAGGGACGCCACGTAGCTGGTATCCGCTGAGGTGACCGTCTTGGCCGTCTCGCGCGGGAACGGGTTCACCGGCCAGGTGTCGCACACGAACGTCACGTCGATGCCCAGCCCGCGACAGGCATGGTGCGTCAGTTCCAGCACCGCGTCGCCGGCGTCCTCGCCGCTTAGTTGCGAAAAGTCGAAGTCCTCCGGCGCGAAATGCCTCAACACCGCGGCGTTGTCGATCAGCGTCCAGATCGGCACGCGATCGGCCTCTTCGTGATTCAGCGCCGCAAGGACGCGCTCTTTCGATGTCATCTGGTAACCATTCTATTGAAGGCAGCGGGTCTCCCGCCGCGCCACAGGGCTGGTCCTCTTACGGTTTTCCGAAATCGCGGACGGCGCCGATGATCTCGGGGAAGCTCTTTCGCCATGCCTCCGGCGGCATGTCCTCGGAGATCTGAATCCAGAACCGCCGCGTGTGGCCGCCCTCTTCCAGAAGTTCCTCGGCCACGCGGCGAATCTCCGCCGGCTCGCGCAGGTGAACGGACGATGGGAAATTGGCCCAGACCATCATCTCCGGCCAGCGCTGCAGCGCCACGCCCACCGGCGTGTCGTTGTCCGGCGGCGGAGAGAGCGAATCGAACCCGCCGATGTTGCACCTGTCGAGCGACGGCCAGAGCGACTTGAGGTCGCCGTCCATGTGCACCATAAAACGAATGTCGGCGTCGGCGAGGATGTCGACGGCCTGGTTGTAATACGGCAGGCACCATTTCTCGAACAGGTCCGCGCCGATCATAGGCGCGGTGACGTTGTCGCCGATGGTGGTGTGGTAGAACTCGCAGTCCTTGGCGGCCTGGGCGGTGGCCTGGGCGGCCTGGAGGAACTCCTCGCCCATAGCCGTCATGACCCGGTCCACCAGGTCGGCCGCATCGGCCATCAGGTAGGCGACGTCCTCGATCAGCGACCATTCGATCCAGAGCTGCTGATACGGCGTTCGCGGCAGCGAGACGTGGGCGATGCCGTGCTCGCCCAACTCGGCGTTGAGGGCGTTGACGCCCTCGCTGGTGGGAACGACCTGCCGGTCCTGAAAATAGGCCAACAGCACCTCCAGATCGGCTGACGTCTTGACAAAGTGCTCGAGGAACCCCCACGGCCCGCCCCAGGCGGGAACGATAAGGCGCTTCTGGACGAGCGAGCCGGCCGGCGTGTCCAGAATGTCCATCACGCCCTCGTAGCCGTCGTCGGCCGTGAACGATTCGCTGCGCGTCGAGCAGTTGGGCGACTCGATGCGGTGGGCCGGACACCAACTCAGCATGCCGAGGCTGTCGTCGCCGAAAAGCCGGCGGGTCTCTTCTCCGGGGGACATCCCTACGTAGGAGACGAACGGCAACTGATCGACCTCGTCGCCGCGGATCAGGTTGACCATTCGCTGCTTGGGCGTCATCCGTTTCACGTGCATTCCTTCTCACCCGCGCCGGCGCGCGGGCCCGTGCATATCGGGGCCGCATTGTAGCGTCCGGTCGATAGGGATGCGCCCACCCGCCCGGCGCCGCCAGCGGCAAGCAGCGCGCAAGAGGACGGGCGGCGATCTGCTGCCAGAGATCGCCGCCCGCGGAGACAGCCTCGACTTAACGAAAGGAGACGGTTGGTCGGTGTCGGTCGTCACCGATGTCCGGGACCCGACACCGCTGGGCCGCCGGGCGGCGGCAGATCCGGCATGGGTGCATCGAGTGGATTCCCCCTGGACAGGTCTGCAACAAAACAAACCGAGGCCTCAACGGTCGGCGTCGCCGTCCCGGAAGCCGTCGGTGTATCGGTAGTACCAAACGTGTTGGGCCATGTCCTCGTGTGCATGACGATCCTCGCCAGTATGTCAAACGACCCGGTCGGTTGCCTCTGCAGCCATCGGCCGCTGTCGGTCGTATTCACCGGAAAGGTAGGATTCAACCCCAAGCCCAGCCAGCCAATGTGAACAATTTTCTCCGCCCCGAAGCATTGCACAGCCAGGCGTGCTTGGCCAAACGCATGCGTTATCGCCCAAAGCGTTTGCGGGCTTCGTGCATGCGTTTCTTGACCGACTCGTAGGCCAGCTTTCGCCGGCGGAATTCGTCGACCGTGCCCTTGTTGTTGATGCATCGCGGCCTGGGCCCCCAGTCTTGCTCGTGGCTGATCCGCACGTCGTTAAACTGCCAGATCGCCGTGCCCATGATCCGCGGATGGTTCAGGTACACGCGCAGCAATTCATCCAGCGCGTCGGCCTGGTACTGCTCGGTCCACTTGATCCGCGTCGGCGCGCGATAGCCGTAGAACGCCCCGGCCCCGAACTCACTGATGATCACCGGCTTGCCTTTGCCCTTGCTGGCGCGATCCTGCCAGGCGAGGAAGGTGTCGATCCCTTCTTGAATGCTGGCGATCGAGCCCCAGTACCAGCCCTCGTACCAGTTCCAGGAGATGATGTCCGGCAGGTCGAGACAGGCGTCTTCTTTCCACGCGCAGGAGGCGTATGTCACCGGCCGCGAGCCATCCAGGTCGCGGAGCAACTGCAGCATCCGCCCGTGCTCCTTTCGGCCGGACTTCGTCTTGGCGTCGCACTCGTTCAGCGTCGCCCAGATCACGATGGACGGGTGATTGAAGTGCCACCCCACCATGCTCTCGGCGCACGCGGTGATCTGTTCCGTGTATTTGGGGTGCTTAAAGCCCACGCTCGTGGAATTGGTCTCTTCCCAAATGTACAGACCCATCTCGTCGGCCAGATCCAGCATCCGCATGTCGTTGGGATAGTGGCTGGTGCGGATGAAGTTGCAGCCGAGGTCCTTGAGCATCTGCACGTCGCCGGCCATCACTTCCACTGGCAGCGACTGGCCGAAATGGCCATGGAATTCATGGCGGTTGTAGCCGCGGAGGCGAATGGGCTCGCCGTTTAGGAGCAACTGGGCGCCTTTGATCGTGATCTGCCGGAAACCGACGCGATCGATCAGGTCGTCGACGACGTCGTCGCCGTCGCACAGCTCGGCCTTGATCTCGTAAAGCTTCGGCTTCTCGGCCGACCAGGGCTTGACCTTCAGCTTGGTCACACGGCCCGTGAGTTCGTGCGTGCTCTTGCCGGCGACGGTGGCCGACCCAAGATCGAGCGTCTGACCCGCGACCGAGACGACCACGCGCCGCTCGAGCGCCTTTCGCCCGACATTGCGCAGACGAACTCGCACGTCCAGGCTCCACTTGCCTCGGGCGAGCTTCGGTGTGGCGAAGATCTTGTCGATGAAGACAGCGGGCACTTCCTGAAGCTCCGCCGGCCGCGTGATGCCGCCCGAAGAATAATGATCGCCCCGAACGTGCAGCGCTGAATGTTTGCCGAAGGTGTTGTCGATCTCCAGCACCAACTCATGCTCGCCGGCAGACAGCCCCGTCACCACCAGATCCCAAGGCACGAAGCCGTCATAGTGCTTGCCGACCTTCTTGCCGTCGATGAAGACGCTGACCGTGTGCACGACCCCGCCGAAGACCAAACGCACGGGCCGCTCGCCCGAGCACCAGAACCGCCGCCGCATCCACCCTTGGCCGCGGAAGGTCTCCAAGCCCGGCAATATCTCCCAGGCCGAGGGGACCAGAGTCTCTCGGGTGTACTTCTTGGGCAGGGCGCCGTTGTCGGTGCGTTCGCAATCGGGGACGAAGCTCCAGCAGCCGTCCAGAGAACGGGAAGGTCGCACGTGATGCTGGCAGAACGTTCGCAACATGGGGGTCTCCTCAAATGTCGCCCGGCGTTGATTATCGAAACGTCGAAATAGCCCCTGAGCCGACCGGATGCAAACGTTTTCTCACCCCCACCGACCGCGGCGAGGCGTCCGGACTGCGGGCCCATGGCCGCTCGCTCGGCGAGGATGGGACGGGGCTGCATGCCCCGCAAGGATCGCGGCGCCGGCCCGGACGGCCAACGTTTTCTTGACATTCTTGGAGGCCCTGATGTTCATTTCCCGGTGAAAATGATCGAAATAATGAACATGTTAAACCGTTCAAGAACTGTAAGACGCTAGAAATAACATGGAAACGATTATTCATTACCTATGTAGGACAGATTGGTTAAGTTATGTTAGTTAACCGAAGTTAATATGGTAATTTATAGCCTTTGTTGTTGGCGTGACCCAAGTGTGGACGTAAGATAGGGCTTGTTATGGGCATATCTATTGTGGACGTCGCTAAGGCCGCGAACGTCTCGCACATGACCGTTTCACGCGTGCTGAACGGTAACCCGAACGTGCTCCCGTACAATATCGAGGCCGTTCGTCGCGCTATCGCCGATCTGGGGTACGTCCCCCCGCTCCGCAAGCGCGGGCCCAAGCCGACCTCCAAGCGCCGCTCGTCCAAAGCCATCGACAAGCTTGCGTTCATGGTGCCGGTCGATTCTGACTCGCCGGAGGCGTCATTTGCAGCGTTCTTGAACCTGCCGTTCGGACGCGACCTCATGGTGGGTGTCATCGAACGGGCCAACCAGCAGAGCATCGAGGTCGTCCCGACGCCCTTTGTGCCAAGCGCGCCCCTGCCCGGTCATATTCACCCCCAACAGATCGACGGCATCATCATCCCCCTGTACGGCAGCGAGAGCATTCCGATAATCCTGGCTGGTATCCCCGCGAGTATTCCTCGCGTGATCATCGGGCACTGCGACCCGCGCCTGCGAACGTTCGACGCGGTCATGTCCGACAGCGATGCCATCGGCAACCTGGCCGTTAAGGTCCTGGCCGACCGCGGGTGCCGCCATCTCGCAACGATTCTCGAATTTCCTGGCGAACCGATTAGCCGTTCCCGCTGCCGCGCGTTTCGCGACGCTGCCAGAATCCACCACGATGCGGAGGTCATCATCTTCAGCGCCGCCGGCCACCCCCACCCACAGGGCTCGGAGCCTTGGGAACGCTTGATCGCGGCGATCCTGGCCAAAGAGGACACCTCGCACTACGTGGCCACCCTGGTCGACGAACTGCTCGACGCCAACCCCATGCCGGACGGGCTTTTCATACCCCACGATCTGAACGCCGTCGGCGTTCACCAGAGGCTCGTGCAGTCCGGTATCCAGCTTGTTCGTCAAAACCCCGAGACCGGCAAGTCGATGGTCCTGCTCACCTGCGGCACCGAGGAGCTGCCGCTGCGATCGCTGGATCCCAGGCCGCACTGCATCGGCATGGATACTCACCACGTGGGCCTGCAGGCTGTCGAACAACTGCTCTACCGCGTCAAACATCCCCACGAACCGTTTGTGCGGATACTTATCCCGCCCAAACTGATGGAGGCGAGCGTGTGAACGTGCCAAGCCCTGCCAGCTGCGCAGTTTGGACCCCCTTGCCGCCAGCGCCCGCAGCGCGCAGACGACCCGGAGGCGCCGGCTGGCCCTGCGCTTCGTATTGACCGGGCCTTCGCCCGTTTCGGGAGGGACGGGCGGAGGCGGGGACCTTCCCGACAGCCCAATGGCATTTGCTACGGCTGTCGGTCTGCGCCCGGCCTGGGGCAGCAGGCGTTGCGGCGACGGCTACAGCCCGGGGCCGACGGTTACATCGATCGCCGCGGTGACGGTTTCGGTCTCGGAGTAATAGTCCAGCTTCAGTGTCATTGTCTCGAGCGCCTCGTCGAGCGCGAATGACCGGGTGTAGACGGACTTGCCTCCCATCGTCATCTCCGACGATGACCGGAAGCGGGATTCCACTTCTTCACCGGCGGCGTTGAAGAATCGAAACGCCTTGATCGAGGCGACCTCTTGGTTGGTCTCGAGCTCGATCTCCATCTTGCCGTCACCCCACTGCGGCTTGCCGGCCTTGGTGATCTTCAGCGTCCAATCGCCGACGGGGAAGCTCTCGTCCGCTTTCACCGTCACGTTGTCAGCCGTCGCGGTGGTCACCTTGGCGCCGAGCAGAAATGCGACGTTCGCCTTGACCTGGACGGCTGTGGCGCCCTTGGTCGGCGTCGACAGGGCCGAGAAACAAAACGTCGCCGTCTTGCCGTCATCGGCGATATCCGAGCGAGTCATGCCGACAAAGCCGAACCGCTTCGCCTTGCCCGCTTCCAGCAGGACCGCGCCTGTATTGTCGGTGAAGGCCTCCAGTCGGCTGTCACCCTCGAGGATCTCGATGGCCGTCCTGTCGCCGAAGTCGGCCAGGAAGTATACGGACGTGCCCGCGCTCAACATGCGGGCGGCCGTGCCGGTCTTGTTGTTGCTGCCGTCGTGGCGGGCGACGCTCAGGCCGACGACCTGGATCTTGACCGCCGGCTCGGCTGCGTCCTGAGCCCACAGGCCGCTAGCTCCGGCCAGCAGACCGACCGTCGCGGCGATCAGCACAATGGTAATCAAACGTTTCATGGTGAAGTCCTTTCCAAGTTGCGCAGGGGCCGGGCTCGCACGCCCATCTAAGGCCCCGGCGATCCCTGTGAGTGTATCTTGTGATCCTAGCGGCCGTCGCCACCGAAGGCCAGCACGCATACCTGTTGCGGCCGCAATGTCAGCGAAGCCGTTCGTTCGCCGGCCCTGGTCGTCATCTTGATGTGCCGGCCCGTGATCGCGTTGTGGGCGGCCGCCGCTGGGCCGCCGAATGTATCGGCCGAGACGCTCACGCTCGCGCGCTGCACCCGCCCGGAATCGTTCAGGAGCGTCAGGTACGCCCAGCCCGATTCGTCGGGGCCGAACCGCTCGATGTGGACCGTCTCGTTGTCGACGGTCGCGCGGGTGACTGGCTCCCAGCCGGCCTCGGCCACACGCTTGATCAGCGGCAGGTACTTGCGGAACAGCGGGCGGTCGCGCTCGATCAGCTTCGGCAGGCCCCAGTAGACGCCGTCGCAGGCGTTGTGGCTGAACATGCTGGGGAACATCCCATAGAACAGGCACCGCTGGATGTACTTCTCCATCGTCTCGGGTGTACAGCGGTCGAAGTGCGTATTCAGCAGGAACAGGAAGGGCTTGTGACGGCACATCACCCGCTTGAACATCATCCACGCGTCGTCCGGCGGGCGGAACAGCCCTTCGTCGTCGATCCAGCCGATCTCCATACCCATCACGTCCAGGTGCGGGCACAGATACGCAAACCGGTTCGGCGAATCGTTGGCGAACAGCAGCTTGCCCATCGCGTGCAACTCACCACCCAACTGCTTGACAAGCTCCCAGACCGACGAGGCCTTGTGGATCATGGGTCGGCGAAGCGTTTGGGAAAACGCCAGCGGCGCCGTCACGTGCTGGAAGTGATCCTGCCGGAAGTTCTCCTCGGCCGTCACGTACGCCTCCAGCGAATCGAGATACTCCCCGTCAATCGGCGCGGTGGCCGTTGGGCCGTAATAGGGCCGGTTGCCCTGATCGTTCCAGTACAGCGACGCCTCGTTCTCGCCGGGCAGGTTGGGGTTGGGGTTGAGGCTGAACACCACGCCGTCGCACCAGGGCTTTTTCAGCGCGCGGTAGTTAAGCTGCCCCTGCTCGTTGAACGACCCGGCCGCCAGAACCGCCGCCGCCTGCCGCCGCCTGACCGGATCGTCCGAATCGGCCCAGCGCTGAAGCTCCGCCATCACGTTCTCGTCCGTCCGCCCCTGGGCGGGGTCCATCGGCATCCAGAGCGTCGACGGCTCGCAATAGCGAAAAACCAGCACGCCGGCGGCGTTGTCGAACGCCACGTTGCTGACGCCCTCGTGGTACTTGAAACCGAAATCCTCCCACCCCTTGACGTCGCTCACATCGCCAAACGGCATCCAGATGCCCTGATCCTTCGACCGGCAGACGAAGTGATCGGGAAACAGCCGGTAGAACTTCTCCGCCGCCGAGCGAAACCCCCATCGCCCGTCGAACGAATAGATCACAAACGCAAACGGCGCCGCATGCGGGAACTGCCGCGTCCGGCCGGACAGGCCCACGTCGTAGGCGATCGTCAGCCGGCCGGCGGCGGCATCGTAGGCCAGGCGGACCTGCGCGGGGCAATTCATGTCCATCCCCATCGCCAACCCGCGCCGCCCGTCGCTGATGCAGGCGAAGGGATACAGCGACGCCATCCCGGTCGCCCCGCTGCCGACATCGATCTCGTTGGTGTAGGTCCGCCCGGGCTGAATCTCGCGCCGGCTGCGCGCGTCGTCGTGCCACGTCCAGCCGGCGGCATCGACCGGCAGGGAGAACGTCAGCGTCACCGCGCGGTCCTCGCCGGTGGTATCGACCACGCGCCCGGCAACGCGGATGGCCCCGTCCACGACGGTCAGCTTGGCCTCCAGGTCCAGGTCGAGCGGCTTGCATCGGCCTCGGGAGAACCCGTGCAGCCGGCTCCAGACGGCGACGTCGTGGGCGACAAAGCCCGCCCGGGCGTCCATGCGAGGCAGCTCTCGCCCCCCGAGGCGCACGCCCGTGACGGCGGCGCGCGCGGCGTCGTAGCAGATCGTCAACCCGTCATGTGTGGACCGTTGGATGGCCATCAAACGGTCTCCTTTCTGCGCAAAGCCGCTCTGGATTCGGGCGGTCCATTGGGGTATCGTCTGGGGCCAATCGCATCGAACGCGTAGACCTTTACCGACCCGCAGGGGAGATTGCAACAGGCTGCGGGTGGGTCGCCGTCGGATAGGCCCCGCACCGGCATGACGGCAGTGAGGAAACGGGTATGTCTCAGTTCCATCGACGGCAGATTGTCCTTGAGGAAACCGCCGGCGTCGAGCGGGTCCGCTGGCCGATCGTCATCCGCCTGGCCCAGATCGCCAAGGACATCGCCGCCGTCAACTGGACCTCGCTGCGGCTGACGGATTCGGCCGGCCAGCCCCTCGCCGTCCAGGTCGACCGCCTCAGCGGACACGACGGCTACGACGCCGACGACGAGATCGCCTTCCAGGTGGACCTGCAGCCCAACGAGCAGCGCGACGTCTATGTGGTCTACGACGAGCCCGCATCGGAAACGCTGACGACCATCGAGAGCGACCTGGCCGTCCGCCATGACAACGGCCGCGTCATCGTTGAGAACTCGCGATTCCTGTGGGAACTGACCGACGGCGAACACGCCGAGGTGCGCATCAAGACCGCCGATGGGCCGAGCGAATCGTGGACGGCCCGCACCTACACCCAGGCCGGCGGTGGCTCGGCGACGGCCCCCTGGGACGAGCATTTCCAGGGGCGTCGGCGCCTGGTGCGCGTCGCCGATTGTCAGGTCGTCGCCGT
>LAZR01000757.1_pt1 | contig 22558 bp, 16 predicted proteins | sample 329461 | NCBI WGS metagenome assembly LAZR01 (sample SAMN03002196, study PRJNA259156) | marine sediment metagenome | biome: sea floor; feature: Hydrothermal impacted sediments; material: marine sediment; isolation source: Loki non-amplified sample from Loki's castle hydrothermal vent sediment ...
TTTGGCAAAGGCTGGCTGGAGAAAGCCTTGACATAATCGAAGAGCTCTTCCAAAGTTTCTCCCCTGAGCACTCCACACTGGCTAAAAATGGCATCATAAACTCTGTCCGAACCAGCCAGGGAGCCGGTGTGAGATGAAGCTGCTTTGGCACCTAACAGAGTGCGCCCTGCTTTAAGGGCGATGATAGGTTTGGGATTCGTAGGGCTGCTGGTGATATCGTGGGCTATTTTCATGAACTCTCTTCCGTTGACAAGGTCTTCAAGATACATCAAGATGACGTCTGTTTTCGGGTCATTTTTCAAGTAGAGCAAAAGCTCATTCTCAGTCAAGCCTGCTTTATTCCCCATGCTGATAAATTTGGAAAATCCGATGTTGGACTCTTTGGCATAATCAAGTACTGCCACACAGAGGGCGCCGCTTTGAGAGATGAAAGCAATATTTCCTTCTTTGGACATCGGTGTGCCGAATGTAGCGTTCATAGATGACTCAAGGTCGGTGTTCATAATGCCCAAACAATTCGGTCCTACAAGGGAAATATCATACTTCTGAATAATCTTTTGGACCTTTTTCTCCAGTTCTATTCCCTTTCCTCCTATTTCCTTGAATCCGGCTGAAATAACGATGGCTCCTTTGATCTTCTTCTTTCCGCATTCTTCTAGAATACCGGGGACAAAGCGCGAAGGAACTATGACGATTGCCAGGTCCAATTCATCAGGAATATCCATCACTGTGGCATAGCATTTTATTCCGAGAATTCCTTTGGCTCGTGGATTAACAGGATAGACGATTCCCTGGAAGCGGCTGTCGATTATGTTGGCGAGAAGGGCTTGGCCAACAGAACCTTGCTGTCTTGAAGCACCGATGATAGCCATGGTTTTAGGATAGAAAATCGAGCTAAGTTTGCCGGCGGTCTTATCTAGTGTTTTTGATTTTTCCATTGGCAATAAACCTCGCTAACTTATCATTTGAGGAATCAAACCTTTTCTGCTTATTTTTGGCTTTGAGATTTCAGGGCTTTTAACACATGCTCAAGAAATGTTTCTTCTGGAACGGCACCATCTATGAAAATATTCTCGTTTATTACTGTCTTTGGAACTCCGAAGACATTGTACTTATGTGAAATATGAGGAAATTCTGTGGATTCGACCATGTCAGCCCTTATTCGAGGAGACTCTAGAGCAAATTGATGACCTAAGTGGACGACCTGAGGGCAATAAGGGCAGGTGGGAGTCACAAAGACCTGAATGTGGATATCCTTGTCAATAGTTTTTAAAGCTTCTCTGGTTTTTTGACTCAGTCCAGTCTTTCCCTTGGAAACATCAAGGATGGCTTCAATAAGGCTTGTGTACTCGTATCCAGAGGGGATGCCGAAAAATCTTAGGCCATAATCTTTCTGGCCCAAGATGATTGTAGCCGGGATCTTGTCGATTCCATACTCGGCTGCTTTTTCTTTATCCCCACTGAAATCGTAGATTACAAGTTCTATTTTATCAGAGAGAGCGCTGACTTCTTTCAGCAATTCTCTTGTTTCCTTGCAAAAGACACATTCCTGTCCTTTTAGATGATCAGGAACGGTCAGTCGACTTGGTTCTTGGGTAAAAAGGAGAAGAGTTACTTTCTCTTTCATCTCCTCATCGAATTTTTTCCTTACTTGGAGAGGGAAAACGTGTATGAGGTCAACGCTTATCTGGTGAAGTTCGATCCGCCCAGCGAAACGCAGAAGATCGCTATCGACACGCATAAGGTGTGTGGGTTGAACGCTACCGGTTATGCGGCCCAGTCGAAGATTCATACGCGTAATTTTGTGGGCAAGTCGGGATCACCCATTAAGATATTGGCTATGAAGCTTGCCCCGAAAAAAACTGTGTGCTATATTTTAGCTCTTTTATATCAAGTCATTTTTCAGTAAGGAGGAAAGATGAAAACGAAAGTGTTTTTATTTATATTTTGCATTTTATTACTGTTTTCGGGTATTACCTATGCTTCACAAGAAGCTCGCGTACTTCGCTTCCCATCTATCCACAATGATCAGATTGTATTTACCTATGCTGGCGATCTGTACACAGTTTCCTCTGTAGGAGGTCTTGCCCGAAAGCTTACGAGTCATAATGGGTTTGAAGTTTTTGCCCGTTTTTCACCCGATGGAGAGTACATAGCTTTTACAGGTGAGTATGACGGAAACCGTGAGGTCTATTTGATTCCCAGCTCAGGTGGAATACCCAAAAGACTAACCTACACTCCCACTCTCGGTCGTGATGACGTATCAGATAGGATGGGACCGAATAATATAGTGATGACCTGGAAACATGATAAAAAACATGTAGTTTTTCGTTCACGCATGAGGGAATGGAATAGCTTTAACGGCCAGCTGTATTTGGCTTCTGTTGAGGGGGGAACACCCGAACAGCTTCCTTTGCCCCGGGGTGGATTTTGTTCGTTTTCTGCCAATGATAAAATGATGGCCTATAATCGAGTTTTCCGCGAATTCAGAACTTGGAAACGTTATCGGGGCGGCATGGCAGACGATATCTGGATTTATGATTTTGAGACAAAGAAAGTCAAAAACATTACCAATAATCCTGCTCAGGATATTATCCCCATGTGGAGCGGCGACAGTATCTATTTTCTTTCAGACAGGGATGAGAATAAAAAGATGAATCTATTTGTCTATGATCTTACGACCGAAAAAACCAGGAAGCTGACAAGTTTCGATGATTTCGATATTAAGTTTCCTTCCCTTGGCCCGAAGGCCATTGTTTTTGAAAATGGAGGCTTTATCTATCGCTTTGACCTTGAGAAAAAAGAGGCTAAAAAAGTTCCTGTTAATATCTCCGATGATATGATGTCCAGCCGCGACAAATTTGTCAAAGTCGGTGAGAAGGTAACAAATTATGAAATCTCTCCAGATGGAAAGCGAGCCTTATTCGGTGCACGCGGAGAGATTTTTACTGTACCGGCTAAACATGGAAACACACGAAACCTGACCAACACTTCTGGGGTTCATGAGAGGAATTCAAAATGGTCTCCTGACGGGAAGTGGATTGCTTATATTTCCGATCAAAGTGGCGAGGATGAAATTTGTATTATGTTGCAGGATGGCTCAGGAGCACCAAGGCAAATCACAAAAGAAGGGGACACATACAAATATCAGATTTACTGGTCTCCTGATTCAAGAAAAATTCTCTGGGGTGATAAGCTGCTTCGCCTCAATTATGTTGATGTTGAGGCGAAAAAGATTGTTGAGGTCGCAAGGGCAAAAAGCTGGGAAATAAGAAACTACGCTTGGTCCCCTGATAGCAATTGGATTTCTTACGAAAAGCCTGAAGCAAAATCAATGACAAAAATTTATCTTTACAACTGCACAACAAAAAAAACCTATGAAGTCACAGAGGGGTGGTACTCTTCCTATTCACCTTCCTTTAGTTCGGATGGAAAGTATCTCTTTTTTATATCAGACAGAGATTTCAGTCCTATCTACAGCGAAACAGAATGGAATCATGCCTATTTATCCATGGCCAGAGTCTACCTGGTTACCCTTTCCAAAGATGTGAAGTCTCCCTTCGAGCCGAAGAGTGATGAGGTGACTGTAAAGAAAGAGAGCGAGAAAAGTCAAAAGTCTAAAAAAGGAGCAGAAAAAGACAAGGAAAAGGGAGATAAGGAAAAGAAGAGTGCCCAGAAAAAAGGGGCATGGATAAAAGTTGACCCTTCCGGCTTAAAAGATCGCATCATTGGCTTGCCAATCGGAGTTGCTAATTACCGGCACATAACCTCTGTTGGAGAGAAAATCTACTACATGATGAGAAGTGACGGGGATAGGAAGTCTTCTTTGAAAATGTATGATCTGAAAGAGCAGAAAGAGACAGATCTTGGAAATATCCGCGATTATGAGATCTCCCATGATCAAGAGAAGATGCTGGTCTCTCAAGAGAAATCCTATGCCATTGTCGATCTACCAAAAGCTCCCCTGAAAATAAAGGATAAGCTGGATTTATCCAACATGGAGACCAAAGTGGACTTAAGGCAGGAGTGGAACCAGATTTTCAACGAATGCTGGCGTCAGATGAAATACTTCTTTTATGCACCGAATATGCACGGAGTGGATTGGGAGGCGATGAAAGCACGCTACAAACCCTTAGCAGAGGCTGTTAGCCATAGGGCAGATTTAACCTACGTTATTGGAGAGATGATAGGTGAATTGAATGTCGGGCACACTTATGTTGGCGGCGGTGATATACCCCAGCCAAAACGAGTTCCTGTGGGGATGCTTGGTGCTCAGTTTAAGCGTGATGCAAACTCTGGCTATTACAAAATCAAGAAGATCCTGAAAGGAGAGAATTGGAATAAATCTTTGCGGTCACCTTTGACTGAAGTTGGCATCAATGTGAAAGAGGGAGATTATTTAATAGCCATCAACGGAAAACAGACAAACAAAATGGCTGACTTGTATGAAGTTCTGCTCAACACTGTTGGAAAACAGGTGACACTCCGGGTGAACTCGAAGCCTGTAGAAAAAGGAAGCAGAAAAGTGATTGTTGTTCCTATTAAAGATGAGCTCTCGCTCGTTTACTACAATTTGGTCCAGAACAACATGGAGAAGGTTGACAAAGCAACAAAAGGGAAAGTCGGCTATATTCATCTTCCTGATATGGGACGCCAAGGATTGAACGAATTTGCCAAGCATTTTTATCCTCAGCTGCGGAAAAAGGCTCTCATCATCGATGTGCGTGGTAATGGCGGTGGAAATGTTTCACCAATGCTTATAGAGCGACTGAGGCGAGAGATAGCGATGATAGGTATGTCCCGTGATACAACAATCCCCGGACCTGATCCTGAAGCCATAATGCTAGGACCTAAAGTTTGTTTGATGGATGAATTTTCTGCCTCTGATGGAGACCTTTTTCCCTATCGTTTTAAAAAGCATAAGCTCGGCAAATTGATTGGAAAGCGCACGTGGGGTGGTGTTGTCGGAATTCGTAGCCCTCTACCGCTGGTTGACGGTGGCTCTCTCTATAAACCCGAGTTTGCCTCTTACAGTGTTGATGGAAAAGAGTGGATTATTGAAGGGCATGGTGTTGAGCCGGATATTTATGTGGATAACGATCCAGCTAAAGAATATGAAGGAGAGGATCAACAACTGAATAAAGCCATTGAAGTTATTCTTGAAGAGTTGAAAACAAAAGAAAAAAAACTTCCTCCAATTCCTCCCTATAAGAAGAAGGACAAATAGATATTTTATTAATGGAGGGATTTGATTCATCAAATCCTTGCGTATTGAATTGGATTATTTGTAGGGGCTTGATTCATCAAGCCCGCTGATTTATTGTGTAAATGGGGGCAGACCTGCAAAACTTGAATTTTTGCAAGTCTGACCCCAGAGGATGAAACATTGGAAGAAAAGGTAAAGGTGGGGTGCTCTAACTGTGGGGCTACGAATAACTATCCCCTAGGTGTTAGCGGGAAAAAGGTTGTCTGCGGTCGCTGCAAATATTCCCTTCCAGAGCCAGGGAGTGTCCTTGAACTTCCTGCAAGCCAGGCTTCAGTCTTTTTCCAGAATTCTAAACTCCCTATTCTTGTAGATTTTTTCTCGCCGACTTGTGGGCCTTGCCATATGATGCATCCTGTGGTGGACAGCTTTGCCAAGAGAAGGGCGGGAGAAATAATGGTGGTTAGGATTAATGTGGACGAGAATCCTCAAGTGGCGTCCGAATTCAAGGTGCAAGGTGTTCCGACATTTGTTATTCTTCATAAAGGTTACGAGAGGGGCCGAACAAGCGGCGCTCTTCCTGAGGCAGATTTTGCGCTATGGGTGGCGAGTAAAATATGAATAGGATATGAAAAAAAGTAAAAAAAAGTTTTAAAAAAGAAAATTTCCAAATATAATATATGTCACGAAAGAGAAAATTATGAGACAAATTCAGGAAGGAAAATATGAGAAAAAGCAAAATATTGACTTTTAATCGCCGTGAATTTATCAAAGGATCTGTTGTAGGTTTGGCAAGCTTGCCTGCCTTAAGCTTTAAACCTCTGATGGCAAAGGAAACCAGCAAGAAAGCTAAAATCGCACTTTTTAAAACCAACGATAGGAAGGAAGGAGTTCAGAAAGTTTTAGAACTTTTAGATTTCGCCTCTGTAGACGGTAAGAAAGTTATGCTGAAACCTAATTTCAATACGGCTGATCCGACCCCTGGTTCAACTCATAACGATACTTTGAGCCAGTTGATTAAAGAACTCCAAGAGAGGGGAGCTTCGGAGATTACAGTCGGCGAAAGAAGTGGCCCACCCTCAACCAAGAGTGTTTTGAAAGATAAAGGGATTTTCGACCTGGCCCAAGAATTAAACTTCAAGATTATAAATTTCGAAGAACTGGAAGAAAAGGATTGGGTTCACTTTAATCCGCCTGGAAATCACTGGAAAGAGGGATTTTATGTAGCACGCCCAGTTGTTGAGTCTGAGTATGTTGTTTCTACCTGCTGTCTGAAGACACATCAGTACGGAGGTGTCTTTACTTTGTCAATAAAATTAGCGGTAGGATTAACACCCAAGAAACTGATGAGAGAGCTTCATGGTGAAAGGGATAATGCCATGAGGAAAATGATAGCTGAGATAAATCTCGGCTATAAACCTCAATTAATTGTTCTTGACGGAATAGAAACTTTTGTTGATGGAGGTCCTTCGAAAGGAACCAGAAAAGAAGCCAACGTTTTCATAGGAGGAAGCGACCGTATTGCTGTGGACGCAGCAGGAGTGGCTATCTTAAAAGAGTTGGGCTCGAACAAAGCCATAATGGAATGCAAAATCTTTGAACAAGAGCAAATTAAAAGAGCAGTTGAGTTAGGCTTGGGGATAAGCAAGCCTGATCAGATTGAGTTCATCACCCCTGATAAAACAAGCCGCGAGTATGCAAAAAAATTAAAATCAATTCTTGCCCAGGATTAATTTCCTGCAGGAACCTTTTCCAAAACCTTTTTATTTTCCTTTACAATCTGAATATATTTTATTAATATCCGTAAAAAAATAAGCAGAACCTTAAAAAATCTGTGAGATACATAAAAAAAGATGAGCTTATACGAGTTGATTCTTTCAAGAAGGTCGATACGTCAGTTTAAGCCTGAGCCTGTTTCCAAGGAAATTCTAGAAAAACTTGTCAACGCTGCAAGATTAGCTCCATCAGCATCCAATCTTCAACCTCTTGAGTTTATCGTTGTCGCTGAAGCAGGGCTTAGAAAGCAGCTCTTTCCCTGTTTAAAATGGGCAGGATATATTGCGCCAGAAGGTAATCCCAAACCGGGACATGAACCTGTTGCTTACATTGTCGTTATTGTAAATTTGCAGGTGAAAGATAAAGGATATGAGTGGGACGCAGGAGCAGCAGTTGAAAACATGATCCTTACTGCTTGGGCAGAAGGAATCGGGAGCTGCTGGCTCCTGTCCGTGGAAAGAAAAAATATTAAGGAAATGCTGAAAATTCCCATGAATTATAAAATTGACTCTGTTTTGGCTTTAGGATACCCTGATGAGAAACCTGTAGTGGAGGATATGGAGGGCTCCTTAAAATATTGGAAAGACAAGCAGGAATGTCTTCATGTCCCTAAGAGAAAATTAAAGGATATCATTCATTTTAATATTTTTTGATTGATTGCCCATGATGGCTATATCACGCTTAAACAATGAAAATGAATTTATGATAAGCTTTCTTAGATTTAATACAGGTGGGCTTGATGAATCAAGCCCCTACATAAATATACATGGGCATGATAAATCAAGCCCATATAGAATTGATTATTATAACTGGGGGGTATTAAGGGATAAAGAGGGTAGGAGGAGGAGAAGAAATGCGCATTCTTGGCCTGGTTTTCCTGATCGGAGGTTTTCTTATAAGGTTAGCAACACAGCTAAATCCTTCAATGCAGTCCCCAACCTTGTCCATCCTTGCTTGGATATTGATGGTTTTGGGAGTTGTAATTGTTATTATTTCTTATTTGACTAAGAAAAAATAAAAAAGAAAAAAATAATAGATTACATTCTTACTGCCCGGCTTCGGTCATTTTGCTGGTCTTAATTATCTGACCGAGGAGGGTAATCCAAAAGTCGAGATTATTTCTAACTATTTCCACATCATGCAGGATTCACCCAGATTCCCGGGGATGATTATTCGTGAAGCAGGATAGACGGTTTCTCTTTCTTCAACCCATAAGTTGAATTATTTTGTGGGAATATCCCTGAAAATAATTAGATTTTGGTGCTTTTGAATCCAAGGAGGGATTTGGTCTTAGTCCTCACTGTATCCGAGATGGAGTAAAAAGTAGGCAGGAAGATCAACGTAAAGAAAGTTGAGGTGGTCAGCCCGCCGATAATGGCCACGGATATAGGTGCCCACATCTGTGCTCTCCGTCCTGCAGCCTGAAAAAACTGGGGTAGAAGGAAGGGGAGCGCCAACGGCAGCACCCCGAAAATAGTCGTGATGGCCGTCATGACGATCGGTCTCATTCTGTCTTTACCGCCCTGGACGATAGACTCGTTCTTTCCCATCCCGGATTTTCGAAGGGTCTGGATGTGATCGATAAGGATTATCCCGTTGTTCACCACAATCCCGAACAGAACCAAAAGCCCTAAATAGGAGGTAGTATTCAAGGTGATATTCGTGAGGGAGAAAAATACAGCAACTCCGAACAATGCTAAGGGAACAGTCAGAAGAATCGTAAAAGGATACACGAAGGACTCGAATAGAGAGGCCATAATGATATAGATAAAGATAAGGGCGAGGATGATGGCCATATTGGATTCTCCCCGGGATTCACGGAAACGCCTCCACCCGGATCCCAGGCTCCATGTGTAGCCTTCGGGGAATTGGATGGTACTCATGACCTGGCGAACGTCGCTGGAGATAGCCATCATGCCCTCTGTTTTTGTATTGATCCGTATGTTCAATTTGGATTTTTTATTTTCTTTTTGGATGGAAGTCGATCCTAAACGGTAAGAAATAGTCGATATTGCTGAGAGGGGAATCCGTTTGGAGCGGGTTCGCAGGCTGATATTCCGGAGGTCCTCTTCGGTAAACCCTTTCTCTCCCTGGATTTTCAAGATGATGTCTATCTCCCGGTTTTCTGTTTTGAATTTTCCGATAGCCCTTTCAGAAATAGAAGAGGAAATGGTCTGTGCTACCATTCGGCTGCTCACACCTGAACTTTCCGCCTTGGCACGGTCCACTTCGACCAAAAGCTGCGTGTCTCCACCCTCCAAGTCACTGGTAATATCCTCCACATTTTCGACCGTCCGCAGTTTTTCGATTACCATCGGAGCCAACTCGGTTAGTTTTGTGTAATCCAAACCGATCAATTCCACAGAAATTCCGCGGTGGAATCCGTGACGGCCCCAGCGCTGCCCGTATTCGTAGGTGATGCCGGCCCGCCTGGGAAGCAGGTTCTTAAGCTTTTCTTTGATTTCGGTTACTGACGCTCCTTTTTCTTCCAATTCCAGTTCTATTGATCCGCGGAATCGTCCTTGCCTCATATGTTCCACGCCGAATTCGGTTTCCAGATATTTGATGGCAAGTTCGTCCTTTCGAGAAAGGAGGATATCCTCGATATTAAAGAAAAGGGATTTCATCTCGTTCAGTGTGAAACTGCGCGGCATAAAGACCGAGATGTCTATTTCCCGCTGGTCACTGCTCGGCATGAACTCCTGCTCGATGTTTTTGAAAATCTGGAAGGAGACGAAAAAGATCCCGAAGGCCAGACCAACAACAAGAAGCTTGGTCCTCCAGTTTTTAATAGTGAAGCTGATGATACGCTCGTAAATCGTTGTTAATTTTACCAGCCAGCGAGCTTTCTCCTTGGTTTTACCGGCCAGAAATCTGCTTGCTGCTAGCGGAATGAACGACAGGGAAACCAGCAGGGAGGCAATCAGGGCCAGGGAGATAGTCAGAGCAAAGTCCTTCATGAAGCGCCCGAATCCCGACCGCGCCATGAAACCCAGTGAGATAAAAACGACCAAAGTAGTCAAAGTGGAAGCGGTGACAGCCATGGCCACCTCACTGGATCCTGTCATAGAAGCCTTTATGGGGGAATAATTCTTCTCCTGACGCAGTCGGAATATGTTCTCCAGGACCACTACACTGTTATCCACCAGCATTCCCACCGCCATCATAAGTCCGCTGAGGGATATGATGTTGATGGTAATATCAGCGCGGAAAATGTCGCGGTAAAGGTACATAAAGCTGAAAGTAAAGACTATGGCCATAGGGATGGCCATGGCGATAATGATGGTGGAGCGCAATTTTCTCAGGAAGAAGAGAAGGACGAATACAGCTAAAAGGCCGCCGACGATTCCGGAAAGGCTCAGATCTCTGAGACTCTTTAAAATATCCTTCGATTGATCGCGGTAGAATATTATGGTCATATCTTTAAGCTCAGGCTCTGTCTCTTTGATCCGTGCCATAGCCACTTTGACATTGTTGCATACATCCACGATATTGGCGTTGGAAGCACGGTAGATCTGGAAGCGAACAGTTTCTTTCCTGTCCAGGCGGTTATATTCTTCTTTGGGAGGGTAATCGTAGGTTACGCGTGCAACGTCGGCGATAGTAAGACCTTTGTTGCTGACAGGGAGGTTTTTCACATCCTCAAGAATCTTCAGTTCCCCCGGAATGCGTGTCACTAAGCGCAGGGGGCCTTCTTCCACATAACCGGCTGATATGTTGATGTTGTTGTTACGGATAGTGTCGATAAGATCCACGATACGGATAGATGAGGAGTAGAAAACCTCGGGCTTAAGATAGATGGTCAACACTTTATTACGGATCCCCCGGGTTTCCACGTTGGCCACGCCCTCTATCCGTTCCAACTGCTGCATGATGTAATTTTCGGACCAATAATACATGTTTTCCAGGTTGCCGGACAAAGCCAAACTGAATTGGATCACAGGCCGGTCGCTCATCGAAAAGCGGCGGATTCTAATATTTTCGATGTCATCGGGGAGGTCGTTCCGGATTTGGTCGATTTTGTCCCGGATCTGCATTGTAGCCAGGTCCATGTTTGTGTCTCCCTTGAACTGAAGATGGATACGGGAGGATGATGAGGATGAAGTAGATCTGAGATTCTCGAGATTGTTGATAGTGGCCAGGATATCTTCCATGGGTCGGGTAATGGTGCGCTCCACCTCTTCAGGAGAGGAGGAAGGATATGGAATTTGTACCATGAGTCCCGGGAAGGAGATGTCGGGCATCATTTCCAGCGGAAGTTTGAGTATGGATATCACCCCAATGGTGATGAAAATAATCATGACTACGATAATGGAAACAGGTTTTTTTATGGAAAATTCAGGTAAATTCATGGTTTTTTCGCTTTAGCCTTAGCTGAAGACGGGGTCATTTTGAAGCTCTTCAGGAAACCCAAGAAGGGAGTTTGCTTCTCTTCGGTAACCTTTGCCTCCCTGACTATCATGCTGTAGACCAAGGGGATAAAGATCAGGGTTAGAAAGGTGCCGAAGACCAAACCTCCGATCAATGTCAGGGCCAGGGGGATACGGATCTCGAACCCCTCATTAAAATCCAGTGCCATGGGCAAAAGTGCCAGCACTGTCGTAATCGAGGTCATGATGATCGGCCGCCACCTTACCTGCGCAGCGGTTTTGATGGCTTCCATCTTAGACATTCCTTGTTTCTCGAGCTTTCCGATGTAATCGACCAGTACGATGGCGTTGTTCACGATGATACCGGAAAGAATGATCAGGCCGATGAGCACGATCACGTTGATTGACATGCTGAACACGAGTCCGACGATAACGACCCCGATGATAGCGAGTGGGATGGTGAACATGATGATAAACGGCTTTTTAAAGGATTCGAACTGGGAGGCCATGACCAGATAGACCAGAAACACGGCTAGGAAAATGGCGAAAATCATGGAGGAAAAGGCCACGTCCTGCTCCATGCTCTGTCCGGCCAGGTAGATCGAGCATTCGGGACCACAGTCTATGGACGCGGCTGCTGCCATGACTTTTTCCTTGGCGGTATCCAGGGGAATTCCGGAGATGTTTCCGGTGATGACCGCAGATTTTTGCTGGAGGATACGGCGTATTTCTGCCGGACCTTCTTTAATTCGGATCTCTGCCAGCGCTTTCAACGGCACCATCATGCCCAAACCGTTGCGGATATTGATCCGGCCGATCTTATCCACGCGGTCCCGGAAACGCTCCGAGAGGCGAACCCGGATGTCTATCTCACGGTCGCTTTCGATAAAGCGTGTTGCGACATCTCCCTCGATTTTACTCCTGATCTGGGTTCCTACCGAGTTTATGGTCATGTTTTGAGAAGCAAGCAGGGCCCGGTTGAAAATGATCTGGATTTCCGGATAGCCTTCTTCCATGCTTGATTTCAGGTCGATGATTCCTTCCACACCCCGGATTTTCTCCAGGAGTTCTTCTGAGACCTGTTTGATCATCTCGAGGTCGTTTCCCAAGACTACAACTTCGAGAGGAGCTTTGAAAGAGAACAAGCGGGGTTTGTAGACTTTGACTTTGGTTGTTGGAAACTTTTCCAGGTCGGCTCTGACCAGATCCATGATCCGATCTTCCTTTTTTCCCAGGATTCCCGGTTTCAAGCGGAGGGTGAACTCGGAGAGGTTTTCCCGTTCTTCTTGAAAGGAGATGCCGCCCCTGGAGCCTTTCCCTATGAGCTCGTAGATGCTGTCTATTTCTTTGTGTTTTTTTAGGACTTCATATATATCTGTGATTATAGCGGTGTTTTCTTTGAGGGCTGTTCCAGGCTTAAACTCGACATTGATTAAAAATTCTCCCTGTGAAATGACCGGGATCAATTCCTGTCCCATGAAGCTGGACATGAAGATGGCTGTGAAAAAGAGCACTATCACAGTAATGAAAACGGTTTTTCTATGCCCAAAGGAGAAATCCAGGATCTTTTTATAAGAGAGATAAAATTGGTTGTAAATCTTATCCAGTGGTTTAAAAAGTACTTTCAGCCATCCGGTCAGCCGCTCCTTAGAATTTTCACGGCGCAGGGTTGCATTGAGCATCGGAACGAGAGTCAGGGACACTGCTAAAGAAGCCAGCAGAGAGTAGGTCACCGTAAGGGCCATATCTTTAAAAAGCTGACCCGCAATTCCCTCCACGAACACAATCGGAAAAAATACCGCTACCGTTGTGAAAGTGGAGGCAGTTACGGCGCCAGCTACCTCGGAAGTGCCCTGCAAGGCGGCCTTGTACAAGTCTGCGCCCTTTTCCCTGTAACGCTGGATAGACTCCAAGACAACGATGGAGTTGTCAACCAGCATCCCGATCCCGAGCGCTAATCCTCCAAGCGAGATTATGTTTAAGGAGATATTAGAGGAATACATGAGAAAGAACGTAATGACGACGGAAATAGGTATGGCAGCCCCGATTATCAGGGTGCTGCGGAAGTTTTTCAAAAAGTAAAGTAAAACAAGGATGGCCAGTATGCCCCCGATAATGGCGGTTTGCTTGACTTGATGGATGGTGTTTTTGATGAATTTTGACTGGTTGGTGATAATCAAATAATCCATATTCCTGGGCTTCAGGATATTTGCTTGAACTGCCTTCAGCTTGTCGGTGACAGCATTCGCTACTGCGACAGTGTTGGCATCCGCGGCCCTGTAGATAGCAGCTTCGATACATTCTCGACCATTGATGCGCGAGATGACTTTCCGTTCTTTATGGCCACGGTACACATCCGCAATGCTACCCAGGGTGAGCTGGACATCGCCCCGTTTTTCGATGATGATATCCTTAATTTCCTCCACAGTTTTGAACTGGTTAACAGTCCGAACCAGAAACTGGCTGTCTTTTTGTTTTAGGATCCCGGCAGAGAGGTTTACGTTTTCTTGTGCAAGACGGTTGGCCACAGAAGTGATGAGGATGTTGAGAAGGCTGAGTTTCTGTTCGTCGATGTCGATGTGGATTTCATCTTCCAGACCTCCTGATATGGAGCAAGCTGCAACTCCCTCGATGCTCTCCAAGGCCTGTTTAACTTCCCTCTCTGCGATATAACGGATGCGGGCTAGATCAGTATCTCCGGTCAATCCCAATCTCATGATGGGTTCCTGGTTAGGATCGTACCTAAGGATGACCGGCTTAGTTGCGTCCCTGGGAAGGCGAAGCAGGTCCAGCTTTTCTCTGAGTTTCAGGGTAGCAAAATCCATGTTGGTGTGCCAGGCAAACTCGACCGTGACCTCGGAGAGTTCCGCACGGGAAACCGAAGAGATGCGCACGACATTGTCAACAACTCCGCAGGTCTCCTCAATCGGCTTGGAGATGATGTTCTCGATTTCCGAGGGGGCGGTGCCCGGGTATTCCGTCCGGATGGTAAGAGTGGGATAGGAAATCTTTGGCAGTAAATTCAGGTTTAGTTTGGAATAGGAGATAAAACCAAAGATGATTGCGGCAACAGTGAACATAATGATGGTTACCGGACGATTGATGGAAAACTTAACGATTTTCATTGAATCACGTCGACTCTTTGGCCGTCTTTGAGCCCTTCGATTCCAACTATTACGATGACTTCGCCTTCATTCAGCCCTTCTGTCACTTCTACGTGATCTTCCTCGAGTAGGCCGAGAAAGACCTCGCGCTGAGACACTTGGCGCCGATTCAGAACAAAGACATAACTCTTGTTCTGCTTGTAAAGGATTGCTTTCCGAGGAATAATCAAGATGTTCTCTTTCACTCCGATGGCTATCTGGACTTTCACGAACATCCCCGGTTGCAGACGGAGGGAATTGTCAAAGATCTCGACGGTGACTTTGACTGTTCCGGTCTCGACATCGATCCGAGGGTTGATAAGCTTGACCTTGCCTTCGAACCTTAATCCCTTAAGAATATCGGTGGTCACTTCCGCGGACATACCAAGAGCGAGATTGATAGCATCAGACGTGGGGACGTACACACGGATAAGCAAAGGATTGAAATCTTCGATCGTATACACCTGCGTGTTGGCGTTAACGCGATCTCCGGCTTCGATGAGCCGCTCGGTGATATAGCCTTCGGAAAGTGCCCGAATTTTAGTCCAGTCCAACTGGAGATTGAGATTATTGAAATTCTCCATACGGCTCTGGTACTCCAACTGGCTTTGCTTGAACTGCGCTTCGGTAGCCTGGAAATCCTGTTCGGAAACGAGCGAGCGCTTGACAAGCTCCTGACTGCGGACGTAGTTATTTTCTGCTTCCTCAAGATTTAGTTTGGCCTGGTCCAGTTGGATCTTTGCCTGGTTGTAGCTGATCATGATTTCCTTATCATCGAGTTGGGCCAGGACATCATTTTCTTTGACGTAATCTCCTTCCTCCTTCACGATCTTCTTGACATAGGCGGAAAGATGAGAGTAAATCTCGACTTTCCTTTCGGGGTCGACGATGCCGTTGAGGACGAGGTAGGAGTTCAGATTTTGGCGCTGGATAGGCATCACGCTCACTGGGATTGCCGCACTTCCACCACCCTTAAATCGGGCAATGATCCGCGGGATCTGGTCCTTCGGGATGCGCCCTGATTTTATGGCCTCTTTCATGTGGTCGGGAATATCAAGCTTATCGACATCGATCTCTTTGCCATCCTGAGATTTGGCTCCAGGCTTTTGGCCAGGCCTGCCTTTATTATCTGGATTTTTCTCAGCCTGTTGTTTTTCTGCCGGCTTCGTCCCTTTGTCCATGCTGCCGTCGCCCGATTTTCCACAGCTCACAGCAAGAGCCAGGAATGCGATCAGTATGATGATGGTTAATTTTCGCATAATCACTCACTTAACGATACATAATAAATTATTTTTCGCGGTACATTTTCTCTTACCAGCTCGGTTATTACGGTAACTATCTGAACTCCTTAATTTTTCACTCCGTTCTTCTTGAACAGGTAGAATTGTACTCTAAGCAACTTACATATTTAGACGAAAAGGGTCGTAATTTCTTCCATAATTTTATCTATAATTTATATATAATTTATAATATAAAATTCAGCCTTCTTATACAAATCCCTTTAGACAGTCAAACCTTCCTGATCTTATCCGCCCGGTTTGGGGGGGGGACCTGTCGTAAATCTTCTTCTATCATCGGGAGATTATTATCTTCTTAGAAAATGTAGATGCTAATAGAAGTGCATTCTTGTCCCTGAGGTATGAATGCCGCTTTGGATCTATTTGCAGGGCAATTGACCTTGCCGTTTTGGGTGTGATATGTCTATTTTAGGGCGTCATCCAGTGAAAATTGCAGAGAATTGCGAGGGATTTGCGGCGAGCACAAAAAGCAATTTCTTAGATGATGATGTGATGCAAGTCCTTTCTTTAACGCCTCCTTTCTTTTTATCTCACTTGAATTTCTGAGCTTATTTGAGATTTTGATTTAGTTTTTAGCTCTTCTACAGTCAGGTTTAAAAAGTACTTCCCGGGCTGTAATTCAGGAGTTTGAAACTCGATTAAAAGTATAGATATTTCTTCTTTCTTTTTGGTTGGTAGAGTAGAAAATGATAATGGAATTTTTAGTCCAGAAGAAGGCTTAGTAAGACTGGCGGAAAGGTGAAATTCAGGTTCTCGGATATCAATAATTGTATAACGCATCACAGCTAAAAGTTTCGATATACCCTTATTTAATTCCTTAACAAGAGGTGAATATTGATTAGGATCAAAAGGATATATATCAAATAAATTGGTTGATTTCCCTTGCTCTTCATTCTTCTTTGTCGATAGCTCTTTTAAATAAGAAGCGTTTTTTTCAGGAACAAGCAATAAAGGCGGATAGAGTATCACCCCGGATTCAGGAGCCTCGGAGATGAAAACTGATGAAGAAGCAACCGCTCCTTTTCCTGTCTCGAGGTCTCTAATGACGATCTTGCAATCATATTCGCCAGGAGAGAGAGATGAAGTGGCATAATAGAAGACATTACCCTTGGCAAATTTTGATGAAGTGACTTCATCCCTGTTAAACTTGACTATTTCATTTTGATTATCAAAGATGAGAGTAACAATCTCTACCTTCTTTCCTGCAATTTCTTTTATTTTTTCTGCGGGTATTTCTGTAAGCAGGAGAAGCTTTGATTTTTCTTGAATAGAATAAGGCAAGGTGATCAAAGGAAAATGGAGTGGTTCCTGAAAATGAGGTCTATCGCTTAAAGCTAAATCGATGAGATGGAGTAGCTTTTCTGTTTCCGTGTATTCAGTAAAAGGCTTTGGGTTGAAATATCCTCTCTGACCGGAGACAATGTATCCTTTTCTTTTGACTTTGACTTTTATTTTGTGATACTTACCGTCCCATTTTTTATCAATATAGTATCCTAAGACATAATAGTTGCTAGTTACACGCTGAATCTGTTCTATAGCCTTCTTATAATCCATTGAATTGCTAAAGTATTTTCCACCTGTCGTCTTGGATAACTGTCTTAATGAGCTGTCTCCCATCATATCTCTACTCCCAGGACTTATTCTAAGTTTTGGTCCTTCTACGTTCACTGCGTACACCGCGCTATTCGATGCAGCCAATTCTTTGGTCATTCTTTCGTATATTGTGCGCAATAAAACAGATCCATATCGATCCTCCTTAGAATCAAGCATCCCCTCTGGCAAACGTCTTCCATATAATATAAAATCAGCAACTCCTTTCGAAAAGAGAATAATATGTTTATAATCAGGAATGTAAATAAGAGATCTAGCAAAATTTATTATCTCAGAGCAAAATCGAGACACATCATGTTTATAAGCTCTTTTCTCGGCTATCCTTATATTCCTTTCCATTCTCTTATCCCATCCACCTGTTAGCCCACTTGATTTATTTAAGTTAAGGTCCTTAGGGCTGACTTGCTCGATAGAACCGGAAGTAACATCTTCCAATCTCTCTGCTCTTCCGAAAACATTTCTCAACCCAAGTCCTTCTACAATCTGGCGAACCTTTTGATAGTCGGTAGTAAGATATTCATGAAGAGTTAAACCTTTTCTTGCAGAGTAAGAAATAACACTTATCTCATCGGTCGGATGGAGCTGGGTGTCGATAAAATATAAAGCTGCCTTCTTTGATTTCAAGATCCCCTGGGTGCTATTAAAAGCAAAATCAAAGAAAAGAAAAAACTTACGATTCATTCGGGAGGGAGTTTCTGGCCTAGGAGCTGGCTTTATCTCTTGTGCTTTTTTCTCAGGCAAGGTTAAGATGTGTTTTTCAAATTCTGTAATTTCTACAGGCTTACGATTATCGTAAAGCTCAAAATCAGACTGAGTTAAATCTGTAACAGGCTTTCCTTTCTTATCAGTCACATAAACATGAATTAATTTTAAAGTTACAGTGACTTCATACTGAAGAGACTCTTGCTTGTCTGCAGTTTTTTTTGTTTGAGGAAGTAATGGTTCAATAAAGATGAGTTGAGAAAAGAGAAAAAAATAAATACAAATTCTGATAACGAGATTGCCCTTAAGCATTTTTGATTCCCAACTTTATTATATAAAAGCTGTAAACTTCATGCAAAGCAATATCAGATTATGCCAAAAGCTTGAAATCGCTTTTTTAATCAAGTGGCAAATTTTCGCCTCTAGATTAGTTTAAGCTAGCTCATCTTAGACTTGTTAGCTGGCTTATAATTTAACATCTAGAACTCTTTTCAGAAGAATATCTTCAATATTTTGCCTAGAATCCAGAACAGCTAAAACATATACTTTGGCCTCTTGTACCCTGTACATTAGTCTCCATGGAGCTACCATTAATTCACGGTATTGATAAATTCCATTTTCTTGCAACTCAGGAATGATCCGACCACGTTTAGGCGAATGATTAAGATTTGCGGCCTTTTCCTTTAATTTATTTAATACTTTTAGCGCATTCGCAGGACTGTTATTGGCTATATATTCAATTATTCTGGCAAGATCATTTTCTGCAATGCTGGCCCAAATAACTTCATATTTATTATTCACTTTTCTTCAATTTTTTCTTAAGATTTGCGAATACTTCTGCTTGGGGTTTGGTTTTACCTTTTTTAATTTCCTCCTCGCTTTGAGCTATCAATTTAAGTAGGCCTATGGCATTTCTCATATTCTCATAGCTCTTGGGGTCTTGCAAAACTGCTTTAGGCTCACCGTTTTGAGTAATAATCACAGGTCTATGCGTGTCGTTAATCTGTTTTAATAGATCAGCGGCTTTAGATTTAAGGTAAGTGATAGACTTTATATCTTCTGAAATGTTCATGTTTAAACCTCCGGTCTTTTTATGATACCATATTTAGACCGACTATCAAGTTCTTTTTATCAAGGTTTGACAGCTAACGTCAAAATCGCCTGCTTTTATGAAGCATAGCGGAATTAAAGTCAGGTGCATTATATTGTTAGCTCTTTTTCAAAACTGCTGTTTTGCTAAGAAGCACCTTCGGCCTTTCTACAAGTGTAAGTCCTACGTTTCGGGCTTGGCTGATAGTTTCTTCAAAGGCCGACTTTGATACATGGAATGGTGGTTCTACTACGAGAACTTGCCCTTTGGGTTTGAGTATTACTCCTATCTCATTAAAAAACTCTTCTTGATTGGGAACTTCGTGTACCACATAGAAAACTAGAACAAAATCAATCTCCTCTGATACGCCTATTTTGTTCTCTTCGCATTTATGAAGTGTGATACGTTCCTCAAGTTCAGTTCCCTGAATCTTGTCTCTTAGCTTTTGAAGCATCCCTTCCTGCAAATCAGCAGCAATAACTCGACCGGATTTGCCGACCATTCGAGCCATTTCAATAGAGAAAAAGCCTGGACCACAACCCAGATCAAGGACTGTCATCCCTTCTTCAATATAGGGTCCCACTATTTTATGAGGGTTTTGTAACCATCTTCGAATTCTGTTATCGAGCCTGCCCGCTCTTTCAACCGGGCATACACGCTTGTTTCCATCGCTCACTATACTTTTCTCCTTTCAAAGGCTAGCGGCTGCAAATAACCTGCGCTGAAAGCGTCGGGTTAATTTGCATTGTTAGGCCGTACATTTTTAGGTCATAAACTGTTGATTTTAATTATAACTTATATGCAATGATTCCAATACTTGTATTGAGTTCTGATACAAATTGGTATTAGGTTTATTTTTAATTCCACATGACCCGGAAAAATTTCCAGGAGTTGTTGGGTTGCTTCCTTAAAATCATTAATGATATGCCAGAAGAAATAACCGGTTCTGTTGATCCCACCAGAATCGCTGAAAACGAATATTTGACCAATGCATAAGCAATGTCACCGCAACCATCTATCTCCATAATTTCAGGTGTGAAAGATAAGACCGTATCAATGGCTTCTAAACCTAGCTGAATAGCTTTTCTGCCTTGAATCGGATCACCACCTGGTGGAAATCTAATCGCATCTTCAGTATAAAGAAGAGCATCTGCGGCCCAATCGGCAGAAAGAGCGTTTTCATCATGTGATTTGAAAAATGAGTGAATACTGGCAATATCCTGATCAGACAATCCATTAGTATCAGGATTAGGTCTTTGGCAAGCGATGAATATAATCATTACAAAAATAATTGTTAGTGTAATGCTTCGATGTAACATCTCACCTCCAAACAAGCTTAATTTAAAAATGCCTTTATGCGGCCTAACATATATTACACAGCCGTTTTGCTTGTGCAAATACGGCATTTAGCGCAGTCTATTGCGTTATCCAGTTTGAACGAAGCAGGGGATAACTTATTGAATATAATCCGTCTTGTCGGAACAATCCACTTTTTGCCGTTTATGTTTTGCAGCATTTCTTGCTGTCTAAACGGATGTTACCAATATTACCGGTCAAAATCAATATTGCTTTCTGCGATTCTAAGAGGTGGATTTATTTCAATCTGAAACTGGGTTGGGAAATTTTTTTTTCTGAATGGTGGGTGGAGTCTATCTTATTGTTGACCGTTTTGCTGTCTTTGTTGCTTTGTCTCTGTTTTTTGGCAATTGACCTTGCCGTCTTGGGTGTGATATGTCTATTTTAGGACATCAGCCGGTGAAAATCGTGGAAAATTGCGAGGGATTTGTGGCGAGCACAAAAAGCAAATTATTATATTTTTAGGAGCTGGCTTTTGTTATTCGGATTGGTCGTTTAACGGGCTGGATTTCCTGCGGACGCAGACTCGCAGGATGGCCAAAATATCTGAAAGCAGAGGACAAAATGAGTAATAAAAAGGAGGAAAAATGAAAAAGAAGATTATTCTTGTGTGTATGACTTTCTTTCTCATGGCATTTGTTGCCAGAGCAGAGAAAGGACTCAAAGTGTTTATCTCCGTAGACATGGAGGGTGTCGGAGGAGTCATTCATTGGGAAGATGTCAGCCGGAACGGCAAGGATTATTCTCTCTTTCGCAGGCTGATGACAGACGAGACTAACGCAGCCGTAGAAGGGGCGCTTGAGGCCGGAGCCACTGAGATTCTTGTGCGGGATTCTCATGGAAGCGCGCGCAATATTCTTCCTGACCGACTCCATCCTGAGGCTATACTTCTCAGGGATTGGTCGGGTGGCCTCCTGAGTATGATGGAGGGGATTGATGAGACCTATGATGCTGTGATCTTTGTTGGCTACCACGGCCAGGGAGGGCACACCTAATGGCGTGCTCAAACACACTATGACCGGCACCATGGATGTTTTTATCAACGGGAAAAACATGCCAGAAGCCGGAATCAACGGCGCGATTGCCGGGTATTTTAATGTCCCAGTGGTTATGGCAGCTGGCGATCTAGCTTTCGTCAAACAGGCCCAGGAGCTTTTCCCCGGAGTGAAGTGTGCGGCTGTCAAGGAAGGAATAGGTAAGGCAGCCAAAATGCTCCATCCCACAAAAGCTCAGGAGATGATAAAGAGGAAAACCAATGAAGCCCTAACAAACCTTAAAAAATTCAAACCTTTTAAACTCACCACTCCCATCACCATGGAAATCCGCTACAAGGATGAAAACGATGCAGCCAAAATTTCCTGGTTCCCGGGAGCCAAACGGACAGGAGAGAGGACAGTCGCTTACACTCATAAGGACTTCATGGAAGTCCTGAAATTCTTCATGTTCGCCGAGTGAAAAAAGAGTGATATCAGCTTAATTTTGGTGATGATTTTTTCTTGGTCTAAAATTTTGGAATGTTTCGGATTTTAGGGAGGTACTTCAAGTCCAGTATTGAAATAAATCTATTTCTTAGAATCGCAGAAATCAATATTGATTTTGACCGGTAATATTGGTAATATCCAGTTAGATAGTGAGTAGTTCGGCGTAAGTTATTTTAAAGCAAGGAGAAAATAGACATGGGTGACAAGGGAAAAAAAGATAAAGGAAAAAGGGAACATCAGAAAAAAGCCAAGCTTAGTCCAAAGGAAAAACGAAAATTGAAAAGAGAAAAGAAGGAATAAATGCCCAGTGCTGTCCGGTGACCTTAAACCAAGCACGGAAGTTGTGGACCAGTTACTAGAAGAGACAATTCAAACCGTCGCAAATAGCGGCCTAACATGCTTTTACAGCTGACGCCTTCTCGGCTTCGCCTGCGAGGTGACCTTGCCCCCAAAAACTGGCCCAAGTCTTAAGTTAGGATTTGCGGTCAAAATGATGGTGGCAAGACTATGTCCAGAAAGCGATACACC
>LAZR01000758.1_pt1 | contig 22549 bp, 18 predicted proteins | sample 329461 | NCBI WGS metagenome assembly LAZR01 (sample SAMN03002196, study PRJNA259156) | marine sediment metagenome | biome: sea floor; feature: Hydrothermal impacted sediments; material: marine sediment; isolation source: Loki non-amplified sample from Loki's castle hydrothermal vent sediment ...
CGTCAGGACTCCAAAAGACAATACCCAACAATGCCCGTTGTTGTAATGGATATGGATACGGCATGCTGGCTTTTTCAAAGCCGACAAACTCATTCGCTGTGAGTTTAACTACTCGGCGGCCCATATCAAACACTCGATAATGGACTCGGCTACGGTGTAGAAACTGGCCTAAGGTGGTTATTGCATTATCTGACATGACTAAAACCTAAGTGCGGTATTCGGCATTTATTTTCACATAATCATAAGAAAAATCACACGTCCAAATCGTATCAGAGGCATCACCTCGACCTAATACGACTCGAATCAAGATTTCATCTTGACTCGTTACTTGCTGGCCTTTTTGTTCTGTGTAATCTGCCGCAGGCTCACCGCCGTCGACAATACAGACATCGCCCAGATATATTGTGACTTTTGATAAATCAAAATCACGAATCCCACTACGTCCAACTGCGGCTAAGATTCGTCCCCAATTAGGATCAGAAGCGAATAATGCAGTTTTAACTAATGGTGAATGGGCAATTGTATAAGCAACTTGTCGACATTCTTCGCTATCTTGGCCTTGTTCGACGACGACTTCGATGAATTTAGTAGCGCCTTCACCATCACGCACAATCGCATGAGCAAGATGTTGACTGACTTCTGCAATGACCTGATATAAAGCCTGAGCATTCGCCGAATCAAAATCCGTAATAAGTTCATTACCCGCTTGGCCAGTTGCCATTAAGACACAGGCATCGTTGGTAGAAGTATCACCATCAACAGATATTCTATTGAAAGATTGATTTGCAGATTTTAGCAACATGGCATCTAACACCGACTTTTCAACGGCCGCATCTGTTGCAATATAGGACAGCATCGTCGCCATGTCAGGTCTAATCATGCCTGAGCCTTTGGCTATTCCCGTCACAGTGACAGTTTGACCATCAATCTCAACTTGTTTTGATAAAGCTTTGGCGATGGTATCTGTCGTCATAATCGCTTTTGCAGCAGCAAACCAATTATCAGTGGCTAAGTTTTGATAAGCCGCTGGCAATGCTGTTTTGATTTTTTCTACCGCTAATTGCTGACCAATGACACCCGTAGAAAAAGGTAATACAGTATTACTATTTAGGTATGAAAGTTCAGCGACGGCTTGGCAACAAGCTTGTGCTGCTAACATGCCCTTCTCGCCTGTTCCAGCATTAGCATTACCTGAATTTATCAGCAAATAACGTGGTGATGCTTGACTCTGATGTTGCTTAGCCAACGTTACAGGAGCGGCACAAAATGCATTTTGAGTATAAATTGCCGAGCTTACTGTGCCCGCAGTCAATTCGATTAATACTAAATCAATACGACCGACTGTTTTTATACCTGCGCTCGCCACGCCCAATTTAATTCCGGCTATTGCTAATAAATCTTGTTGTTGTGGAGCAAGAAGGTTTACTGGCATTAGTTAATAGCACCATGACATTGTTTGAATTTTTTGCCTGAACCGCATGGGCAAGGGTCATTACGTCCCACTTTCGAACCATCACGTAAATAAGGTGTTTCTGCAGCAGGAAGATGATTTTCTTCTTCATTATTGAGACTTGCTGCTTCCTCATGTTGATATTCCATTTCTACCGCTTGGCGGCGCTGTTCTTCAACAGCTTCCACATCTTCTGGTGCACGAACTTGTACACGAGAAATTAATGAAATGACTTCATGTTTAATACTATCTAACATGCTGGTAAATAACTGAAAGGCTTCGCGTTTAAATTCTTGTTTTGGATCTTTCTGAGCATAACCACGAAGGTTAATACCCTGACGTAAATAATCCATTTGTGCCAAATGCTCTTTCCACTGATTATCTAGCGTTTGCAGCATAATCGCTTTTTCGAAATGACGCATTAACTCAGCGCCTGTAGTGGCCTCTTTGGCATTACAAGCAGCTTGAACTGCTTCAATAACACGTTGATGCAAGCTTTCCTCATGAAGATCTTTGTCTTGCTCTAACCAGCTTGCGATGTCTAACTGTAATCCAAAGTCATCACGCAAGGCATTTTCTAGCCCAGAAATATTCCATTGCTCATCGATACTGTTCGGTGCTACATATTGGCTAATCATGTCTGTCAACACAGTTTCACGCATTGAAATAACGGTTTCAGACACATCATCTGCTGCCATTAATTGATTACGTTGTTCGTAAACGACTTTACGTTGATCATTCGCCACATCATCAAATTCAAGTAACTGTTTACGGATATCGAAGTTGTGACCTTCTACTTTGCGTTGTGCGTTTTCTATAGCACGAGATACCCAAGGATGCTCAATCGCTTCACCCTCTTCCATGCCGAGTTTTTGCATTAGACCCGCCATGCGTTCTGAGGCGAAGATCCGCATTAAATTATCTTCCAATGATAAGTAAAAACGGCTTGAACCAGCGTCACCTTGACGACCTGAACGACCACGTAATTGATTATCAATACGACGAGACTCATGACGTTCTGAACCAATTATATGTAAGCCACCAGCAGCCAGAACGGCATCATGTTTTACTTGCCATGCTTCTTTAGCCTTCACTTTTTGGGCATCTGTGGCATCTTCGCCTAAGGCTTCATAATCAGCATCTAAGCTACCACCTAAAACGATATCAGTACCACGACCCGCCATATTCGTGGCAATAGTCACAGTCCCTAAACTACCTGCTTGAGCAATAATCTGTGCTTCTTTCTCGTGAAATTTAGCATTAAGGACGGCATGTTTAATTTTAGCTTTATTCAATAAACCGTCTAAATACTCTGAGCTTTCAATTGATGATGTACCAATTAATACAGGCTGTTGGCGTTCAATACAGCGCTTAATATCTTCGACAATTGCTTCGTATTTTTCTTTTGTCGTCAAAAATATTTGATCGGCAGCATCTTTCCGTTGCATTGGTTTATGGGTAGGAATAACAATAACTTCCAAGCCATAAATTGATTGTAATTCAAAGGCTTCTGTATCCGCTGTACCCGTCATACCTGACAATTTTTGATATAAACGGAAATAGTTTTGGAAGGTGATAGAAGCTAATGTTTGATTTTCATTTTGAATAGCGACGCCTTCTTTAGCTTCAACCGCTTGGTGTAAGCCTTCAGACCATCTACGTCCCGGCATTGTACGACCGGTAAATTCATCAACAATAACTATTTCGTCATTTTGTACGATGTAATCAACATCACGCGTAAACAAAACATGTGCTCGTAACGCGGCGCTAACATGATGCATAAGGCCAATATTAGCGGCATCATACAAACTTGCCATTGGATCTAATAAACCGATTTCGGTTAATAAGCTTTCAATTTTTTCATGACCCGCTTCAGTAAAATGAACCTGTTTCGCTTTTTCATCGAGGGTGAAATCACCTTCAACTTCAACTTCAACTTCATCATCCTCACCAATTTGGCGAGTTAAACTTGGGATCAAGGTATCAACACGTTGATACAATTCAGCACTATTTTCAGCAGGACCAGAAATAATTAATGGCGTGCGAGCTTCATCGATCAAGATTGAATCCACTTCATCGATAACAGCAAAATGTAAGGAACGCTGTACTTTTTCTTCTAAGCTAAAGGCCATATTATCGCGCAGATAATCGAAGCCGAATTCGTTATTGGTACCGTAAGTAATATCACAGGCATAAGCAGCACGACGTTCATTCGGGGCTAAACCTGAAACAATAACACCGGTTGTTAAACCCAAGAAACCGTACAGTTGACTCATCGATTTTGAGTCACGTTGTGCCAAATAATCATTCACGGTAACAACATGCACACCTTCACCTTCTAAGGCATTCAAATACACCGCTAAGGTTGCCACTAACGTTTTACCTTCACCAGTACGCATTTCGGCAATTTTGCCATCGTTGAGCACCATGCCACCAATCAATTGCACATCAAAGTGACGCATACCTAAGACACGTACACTTGCTTCACGGACTACTGCAAATGCTTCCGGTAATAATTGGTCGATGGTCTCCCCATCTGCTATGCGTTGGCGAAATTCAGCTGTCTTTCCTTGTAAACTCTCATCACTCATTTGCTGTATTTCAGCTTCACGCAGGCCAATCTGTTCAATAATCTTGTTTAGTCCCTTAAGAAAACGTTCATTGCGACTACCGAAAATTTTGCTGAAAAACTTGCTTACCATTGCTTGTTACTACCTGTATTTGAGCGGAGGCTATTGCCCGGAATGAATATATTAGAATATAAACGCGTAATTATAACGCGCGAAATCTATTTGGTTCTAAAGTCAATTTATGGAGATGGGGAATATCTGTAAAAAATTCAAGCTCTATCGATTAACAAATTTATAAGGATCGATTTTTGTACCTTCTCGCAGCACTTCAAAATGTACGTGTGGTCCTGTCGAGCGTCCTGTTGATCCCATTAAAGCTATCGCCTCACCTTTTTTAATTCTGTCGCCTGTTTTGACGATTATTTTTTCATTATGTGCATATCGCGTGACATAACCATTACCATGATCAATCTCAATCAGTTCGCCGTAACCATTTCGATCACCGATATAACTGACAATACCATCAGCTACTGAAATAACTTTTGTGCCTTCTTTTGCAGCAAAGTCGATACCTGAATGAAAGGTTTTCTTACCGTTAAAAGGATCGATGCGATAGCCATATGACGATGATAGAAAGCCACCAACAACAGGTCGACCTTGCGGAATTGCAGAGGTAATGCTTTCTCGAGTTAAGAATAAATTCTGGATAGTATTAAGCTGTTCATTTTGCTTGCTAAATTTATCCGTCAGTTGAGACATTTCTGTTTTGAATAACGTAGGCGACAATGACTCGCCTTTTTCATCAATACCACCTTGTGCTGGTACTGAATCTAACTGAAATTCACTGACATCAACACCTGCAATTTCTGCCAATTTTTCTGTCAACGCAGTTAGTCGCATGGACTCTGCCTGTAATTGACCTAAACGCTTTGCATAATAGTCTTGTAGATTGGTCTCTTCTGGTTCTGCTACGATTTTTTTATCAGGTGATGGTGCTTCGGAGATGACAACGGGGACGGCGGTACTGAGAGTATGTAAGCGGCTAAGTAAATTGAAATGTTGGTTTATAATAAAGAGGCCTATCATCAGGAAAAGCATACTAAATCCCGCCAGCATAAATAGCTTTTTAGGTGAGATGTGCCAATGTCGGTGACTAGTATTATTAGGCGATATAATGATAATCTGCATAGTATTCTTTAACCTGAGTAGTTACTGTATTCATGACCAATAAGCCCGAAAAAGTGAGTCTCGTTTACAAACAAAACAGTCAGCTTTATAAAATAGCCCAAAGGGCACAGAAGCTTAACCATCTTAACTATATTGTGCAACAAGTTATGCCGCCTCAATTTTCTGCACACTGTTTGCTAGCGAATATCAACAATCAAACTATTATTATTCATACAGATAATGCCAGTTATGCAAGCTTACTGCGCTTTCAGGCAAGTACATTATGTAAAGTAATATCTGAACATACATCACAAAATATAACCAAATTAGAAGTAAAAGTTAAACCTTCTTTTCAAGCAATTCAACCTACAAATGTGCGACATATTTCTCTGCCTAGCAATGCGGCTGAGTCCCTAAGTCAAACAGCTGACAACTTAGATGATGGCCCATTAAAAACAGCTCTGCAAAAACTAGCTCAACGCTACAATAAATCGTAACGATTAACTCACGATCAATGCAGCAGGACGACTGAACATAATTGGCGCATCTTTTTCTTCTTCGAAACTAACCAGTTCCCAAGAATCTTCATCTGCCAATAACTTGCGCAATAATTTATTATTTACTTCATGGCCCGATTTATGGCCACTAAATGAACCGATCAAGCTATGTCCTAGCAAATATAAGTCGCCGATAGCATCTAACACTTTATGACGAACAAACTCATCTTCATAACGTAAACCATCTTCATTCATAACTCGATAATCATCTACGACTATCGCATTATCTAGACTTCCGCCTAATGCAAGATTGTTTTCACGTAACTTTTCGATATCTTTCATAAATCCAAAAGTACGAGCTCGACTAACTTCGCGAACAAATGATGTTGAGGAGAAATCAACATCAACTTGTTGTGGTCGTCCCTTAAATGCTGGATGCTCAAAATCAATCGAAAATGACACTTTGAAGCCTTCAAAAGGTTCAAATTTAGCCCATTTATCACCATCTTCTAATATAACGGTCTTTTTAATCCGAATAAATTGCTTAGGTGCATTTTGTTCTTCGATGCCTGCCGACTGCACTAAAAAAACAAAAGGCCCTGCGCTACCATCCATAATCGGTACTTCAGGTGCATTTAACTCTATATAAGCATTATCGATACCTAAACCAGCAAATGCGGATAATAAATGTTCAACGGTGGATACCCGCTGTCCATTTTGAACGAGTGTTGTTGATAATGCAGTTTCACCGACATTAACGGCTTTTGCCTCAAGTTCAACAACAGGATCCAGATCAACCCGACGAAAAATAATACCCGTGTTAGGCGCAGCTGGGCGCAAGGTCAAATAGACCGTATCACCACTATGCAACCCAACTCCGGTCGCACGAATCACGTTTTTCAATGTTCGTTGCTTAATCACCGTTTAATCCTCACAAATCTTTATAGATCTGAACATAATATCATAGGCTTATCCACTCTCGCCAATTACACCGCTACAAACTAATCAGCTTGGCGACGTAAAAAGGCAGGAATATCTAAATAATCCATATTGACATCACCGTTATCAAACTCTTTTTTCTGTTCTGGTTTACTGTTACGAATCACCGTCGGTTCATCATAATTAATATCTATTGATTTTTTTACAATCTCAATTTGCGGCGCAGCAGCAATAGGGGTTTCTTGCTTAGCTACTTTGATACCACCTAAACCAGTTGCGACAACAGTCACTCTAATCTCATCCGTCATTTCTGGATCGATAACCGTTCCAACCACCACGGTGGCATCTGCTGAAGCGAATTCTTTAATGATATTACCAACATCATCAAATTCACCAATGCTCATATCAAGGCCACCAGTAATATTAACTAACACACCACGAGCACCAGACAAATCAACGTCTTCTAATAATGGGCTAGAAACAGCTAATCGTGCTGCTTCTTTAGCACGGTTTTCACCAGATGCTTGACCGGTACCCATCATTGCCATGCCCATTTCAGACATAACAGTACGTACGTCAGCGAAATCCACGTTAATCATACCTTCACGGGTAATTAACTCAGCAATGCCTTGAACCGCACCTAACAACACATCATTAGCTGCTTTAAAAGCGCCTAACAATGTCATTTCGCGACCTAGCACAGCCAATAATTTTTCGTTAGGAATCGTAATTAAAGAATCAACATGCTGTGTTAATTCAGCAAGGCCTGCTTCGGCGATTTTTAATCGTTTAGCACCTTCAAAAGGAAAAGGCTTAGTCACTACGGCAACCGTTAAAATACCCATTTCTTTAGCAACTTGGGCGACAACAGGCGCTGCCCCAGTACCTGTACCACCGCCCATACCGGCAGTAATGAAGACCATGTCTGAACCTTTGATCAACTCCATCACACGTTCGCGATCTTCTAATGCGGCTTGTCGACCGACATCAGGATTAGCACCGGCACCCAATCCTTTCGTAATATCTGTACCTAACTGAAGTTGGGTTGGCGCAGAGCTTTTACGTAATGCTTGCGCATCAGTATTGGCACAAATAAAATCAACACCTTCGATTTGGTTTGCCACCATATGCTCAAGCGCATTACCGCCACCGCCACCCACACCAATTACTTTAATCACTGCTGTTTGTGTATATGTATCTATTAATTCAAAAGCCATTGTTTTTCTCCCCAGTTTTTTACTGATTGTATCTATATGTATTTATTAAGGTTGTTTTAAAAATTACCCTGAAACCAACTTTTCATTTTCGCTAACATGGACTTAAAGCCATCACCTGTACTTGTCTCGCTTCGTACTTTTGCACCATCTTGATGACCGAATAATAATAATCCCACACCAGTAGAATGAATCGGGTTACGGATAACATCGACTAAGCCGCCGACGTGTTGTGGTAAGCCTAATCTCACTGGTAAATGAAATACTTCTTCTGCTAATTCGACGACACCTTCCATTTTTGAGCTTCCGCCCGTTAACACCACACCTGCCGCTAATAATGGTTCAAAACCACTTCGACGCAATTCGGCTTGCACTAACATCAATAGCTCTTCGTAGCGTGGTTCAACGACTTCGGCCAATGTTTGTCTTGATAATTGACGAGGAGGTCTATCACCTACACTCGGCACTTCAATCGTTTCATCTTCGCGTGCCAATTGTCTTAATGCACAGGCGTATTTTATTTTTATTTCTTCGGCATATTGGGTTGGTGTACGTAAGGCTACGGCAATATCATTGGTCACTTGATCGCCAGCAATAGGAATTACTGCTGTATGACGAATCGCACCATCAAGAAAAACAGCAATATCTGTTGTGCCGCCACCGATATCAACGATGCATACACCTAACTCTTTTTCATCTTGTTCAAGTACTGACAAGCTTGATGCCATTTGTTCTAAGATAATCCCATCGACGGTCAAACCACAGCGCTCGATGCATTTAGTAATATTTTGTGCCGCACTCACTGCACCAGTAATTAAATGTACTTTTGCTTCCAACCGCACACCTGACATACCAATTGGCTCACGAATACCCTCTTGATTATCAATAATATATTCTTGAGGTAACACATGAAGCAATTGTTGATCACCTGGAAAATGCACTGCTTTAGCTGCATCTAACACTCGGTCAACATCACCTTGTGTGACTTCTTTATCGCGAATTGCAACGGTTCCATGGGAATTTAGGCTGCGAATGTGGCTACCTGCAATGCCAGCAGTTATGTCCTCTTGGTAGGGTTGTAATAGTTTTTTATAAGTAGTGGCAAATCGTTGCAAACGCTGTTCACTGTCAGTACGGCCCAACATGACATTCATCCCATTACTCAATTTAATTGTCCACGCTCTTCTTTCATTCATTTCAACTTCCTTCACGCTTAATCCAAGCGTGGCGACTAGTCGTGAGACTTCAGAATATTGTTCAACAACCTCGCGGCTACTGTCTTTTGGTCCTGTTAATTTTACTAAGCCATCAGGAAAACTGGCTTTTGTAGGGAAAAATAACTTTCCTTCATCATTCATCAAACCATCTTGGCCCCATAATGCGATTGCATGGTGTTCTTCAACAACCAAATGCAAACTATCGGGCCAAACACGTTTAACTTGTATCTCTTTTACCCAAGGAATGGCTTCGCCTGCTTCACGTAATTTCGCCACATTCACGCTCATGATTCCGCCTATTGCATAGGGTGTTACCGCTTCGACTAAAGCCTTTCTATCAACATGACTAAAATCACCATCCACTGTGACGTGTAATATTGGAAACATCGGCGATGTCTCCACTTGATCTAAATAAGCGCCACATCCAATCACGCCAGCAACCAACGTAAATGCCACGCCGTAACGCAACCAATATTTCCACTGGATAGGCGGACGTGCTTGACGAACAGGGATCCGCGTTGCACCTCGGCTACTTTTTCTAGCGATCAAGACTGTTTCCCCATGCTGTTTTCTAAAATCTTCCATACCAAATCAGCAAAACTCAAACCTGCTTGTTTTGCAGCCATTGGCACTAAACTATGATCGGTCATGCCAGGAATACTGTTCGCTTCTAATAAATAGAATTGGCCAGCTTCATCACGCATAAAATCAATTCGTCCCCAACCTGACATCCGCAAAGCTTTAAATGCTTGTAATGCTAATTGTTGACATTGCAATTCATCTTGTTTTGTTAACGTAGATGGGCATAAATATTGGGTTGTGTTTGCTTGATATTTAGCATCAAAATCATAAAACTCATGCGGTGTTTTAAGCTCGATAACTGGTAAAGCTTCATCAGCTAATACCGCAGCAGTAAACTCTTGGCCAACGATCCAACGTTCGGCAATGACTTCAGCATCAAATTGAGTAGCAAGCTTAATAGCGGCGCTTAAATCTATAGCAGATTTCACTTTGCTCATTCCAATGCTAGAACCTTCATTGACCGGTTTAATGATCAATGGCAAACCTAATTTAGCGATCAAAGCATCAACATCTGTCTGCGCAGTTACTTGTTGATATTCAGCCGTTGGCAAACCTTGTTGAAGCCAAACTTGCTTGCTCAACATTTTATTCATTGATAACACGGCGCCACTGATATCACTGCCGGTATAAGGCATGGCTATTGATTGCAATAAACCCTGAATCTCACCATCTTCGCCGCCACGTCCGTGTAATATGACAAACGCGCGATCAAATTTACCTGCTCGTAATTGCTCACAAACATCAAGCCCAACATCTATTTTATGGGCATCAATACCTTGCTCAACTAAGGCTGCTAACACAGCATGACCACTTTTAAGTGAAATCTCACGTTCAGCAGACCGTCCGCCCATTAACACGGCAACACGACCAAATTCAGCAGCTGATTGAACGACACGCATTACTCGACCTCACCTAAAATATGAACTTCTGTTACTAATTTCACACCTTGCATTTGTTCAACTTTTTGCTGAACAAGTCCAATCAGTGCTTCAATATCTGCTGATGTTGCAGCAGCATCATTAACGATAAAATTGGCATGTTTTTCTGAAACGCTTGCACCACCTATTTTCAAACCTTTCAATCCGCACAACTCAATCAAGCGTCCAGCAAAATCACCTTCAGGATTTCTAAAGACTGATCCTGCACAAGGTTGATTCGTCGGTTGACTTACATTACGGCGTTTTAATAAGGTTTTAATTTCTTCTACTTCATGTTCGGCACTACCTTCTGCCAAGCTTAATGTGGCAGCAACAAACCATTCATTTGCTGGTAACGCAACATGGCGATAACTTATTTCAAAATCTTCAGGATGACGATTACGGATAACGCCATGGCGATCAATCGTAGTGACATCACGAACAACAGACCATGTTTCACTATTATGGGCACCTGCATTCATCGCTAACGCGCCACCTAATGTACCTGGAATACCCGCCAAAAATGCCGTACCCGTTAATCCTGCTTTTGCTGCTTGTTTAGCCAATTTTGCACAATAAACACCCACTTCAGCTGTCATCGTTTGGCCATCAATTGCTAGTTGTTGCAATGTGCCTGATGTTGAAATAACGGTGCCAGCAAAACCACCATCGCGGATCAGTACATTACTGCCTAATCCCAACCATAATAAAGGTTCGTTCTCTGGTAATTGTGCTAAGAAAATTGCTAAGTCTTTAACATTTTCTGGACGATAAAAACGCTTAACCTTGCCACCTGTACGCCATGAAGTATGTTTGGCTAAGGTCTCATTAAGCCTTAAATCACCTTGCAGATTGTTGAATACAGTGCTCATACAGCAACGGTCTCTAACAACATGGGTAATTCACGCGCCATACTGCCAATATCACCCGCACCTAAAGTTAGTAAAGCATCACCATCACTCAATAACCCGGGCAATATTTCAAACAAATCTTGTTTATTATCAACAAAAACAGGCTCGACTTGACCGCGTAAGCGAATTGCACGACACAAACTTTTAGCATCTGCTCCTGCTATTTTGTGTTCACCCGCCGCATATACTTCCATCACCACCAATACATCAACGGTAGACAATATATGAGCAAAATCTTCAAATAAGTCACGGGTGCGGGTATATCTGTGTGGTTGAAATACCACGACAAGACGTTTATCTGGCCAGCTCGCTCTTAACGCGGCAACGGTTGCTGCAATTTCAGTAGGATGATGACCATAATCGTCGATCAACAACACTTCGCCATTCGGTGTTTTGATGTCACCTAAAATATTAAAACGACGATTAACACCCGAAAATTCAAGTAATGCGCGTTGACATGCTTCAATCGGCACACCTAAGTTTCTCGCTACTGCTAATGCTGCTGTAGCATTCAAAGCATTGTGTAAACCAGGCATATTCAAGGTAATAGGAAAGGTATGACCCGATTTTTTATCAATTACACTAAAATGACTTTGACCTTGTGCTTGTTGTAAGCCAATCAATTGGAAGTCTGCGCGTTCATCAGTGCCATAGGTCATCACTGGACGAATTACTTCAACCAATAATTCTTGCACCACAGGATCATCAATACACATCACAGCCAAACCATAAAATGGTAAATGGTGTAAAAATTCTATAAACGTTGCTTTTAATTTGCCAAAATCGCCGTCATAGGTCGCCATATGATCTTCATCAATATTGGTCACTACCGAAATCATTGGCTGTAAAAATAAAAATGACGCATCACTTTCATCAGCTTCGGCCACTAAATAACGACCACTACCTAATTTGGCATTAGTACCGGCGCTGTTCAAACGACCACCAATAACAAATGTTGGATCTAAGTCACCTTCACTTAATAAAGCCGCCACTAAACTCGTCGTCGTTGTTTTGCCATGTGTGCCAGCGATAGCGATGCCATAACTAAAGCGCATTAATTCAGCTAACATTTCAGCACGTGGCACGATAGGAATTCGACGTTCTCTGGCGGCTTGTAATTCGATATTGTCTTCTCCGACAGCCGTCGTAACCACCACGACTTCAGCACCCGCTAAATAATCAGGATCGTGACCAATCATCACCGTCGCACCTAAGTCACGCAAATGGTCGATCAATGCATTATTTGCAATATCAGAACCTGACACCTCATAGCCTAAGTTCAGCAATACTTCAGCAATACCGCCCATACCCACGCCACCGATACCAATGAAATGAATATGTTTAACTCGACTCTGCATGGCTGACGTTAATTTATGCATGGGTCACTTCCTTTAAACAAATATCGGCGACGACTTTTGCCGTACCTAATTTAGCTTGGCTACGTGCTGCATTGGCCATATTTAATAATTGCTCACGATCATTAATAAAAACGCTAAGTTGCTTGAATAAACCTTCGGCTGTCAGCGTATCTTCTGGCATTAAAATAGCAGCGCCCGATGTCATTAATGCCGAAGCATTATGAGTTTGATGATCATCAACAGCATAGGGATAAGGCACCAATATCGCACCTACGCCACTCGCCGCTAATTCTGCAATAGTCAATGCGCCAGCACGACAAATCACTAAGTCTGCCCATGCATACGCACTGGTCATATCCGCTATAAATGGGGTCACATCTGCTTTAATGTTGGCCGCGTTATAGTTTTGTTGGCATGGCACAAAATGACGTTCACCGCTTTGATGTTTTATTTCAAATAGGTTTGTTTCATCAGCGAGCGCAATTGCCTGCGGTACAACGTTATTTAATGCTTTAGCACCTAGGCTACCGCCTAATACTAACAAGCGAATCGGGCCTACTCTATTCGCGAAGCGACTATCAGGTGCAGCAATGGCTTCAATACTTGCTCGCACTGGATTACCAACCCAAACAGCCTCTTGAGATGTATCAAAACTTTGTGTGAAGCCTTCTAATATTTGTTTGGCAAATTTCGCTAATAAGCGATTAGTCATGCCCGGGATTGCATTTTGTTCATGAATGACAACTGGCACTCTTAATAGCCAAGCAGCAAAACCGCCAGGACCAGATGCAAAACCGCCCATTCCTAATACAACATCAGGTTTGATTTTTTTAATGGCCGTTATCGCCTCAAAAACCGCTTTTACTAATTTAAACGGTGCTAATAACCAGCCCATCATGCCATTGCCACGCAGGCCTTTAACATTGATATAGGTTAATGGATAACCCGCTGCAGGGACTAATTTAGCTTCAATACCATTTGCAGTGCCCATCCAGAAAACGTCACAATCTCGCGAGCGTAATTCACCGGCCACTGCTAATGCAGGAAAAACATGTCCACCGGTGCCGCCAGCCATAATCAATACACGCGTAGTCATCGACGTAACCTCGCTGCGGCTTTTTCTGGATGACGCGTTTCCATATCAACGCGGAATAATAATCCTATTGCGATACAAGCAATCACTAAACTACTGCCGCCATAACTCATCAGTGGCAAAGTCAAACCTTTGGTTGGCAATGCACCCATGTTTACACCCATATTGATACAGGCTTGTAGACCAATCCAAATACCAATGCCATAAGCAATTTGTGCTGCAAATACTTGGCCTGCTAACTCTGCTGCACGACCAATCACTAATGCACGCCATACGAATAAGAAGAATAAAACAATAATGCTCATTGCGCCGACTAAACCTAATTCTTCAGCCAAAATCGAGTACAAAAAGTCGGTATGTGCTTCGGGTAAATAAAACAGTTTTTGCATGCTACTGCCAAGTCCAACACCAAACCAATCTCCTCGTCCAAACGCAATCAAAGCTTGTGTCAATTGGAAACCACTATCAAAAGGATCAGCCCACGGATTCATGAAACTTTGTAGACGTTCCATGCGGTAAGGTTCAATCCAAATCATTAGCCAAAAACCAGCAGCCAGCGCACCGATTAATGCAGCAAAGACATCTAAACGTGCACCGCCTAAAAACAACATGGCGAGTACCGTTGATAAAATAACCACAACAGAACCTAGATCTGGCTGAGATAGTAATAAGACAGCCGCTATAACCAGTAAAAACAAAGGTGCAAATATTTTAAAGAACGATGCTTTCAACAAACCATAATGACGCTGTAAATAGTCCGCAATATAAACAATTGCTAATAACTTAATAATCTCAGCAACTTGAATATTAATCGGACCCAATGGCAACCAACGTCGGCTACCATTCACTAATCGGCCTACGCCGGGAATCAATACCAACACTAATAAAACAGTGCCAAATAACAATAAATGAGGCGCATATCTTTGCCATGTAGATAGGTGAATCGAATAGGTTAACCAAGCAAATCCTATCCCTGCAACAGCAAACAAAAACTGACGAGTAAAATAATAGAACGGTTGATCCATCTTACCCGCAGCCATACTGATCGATGCCGAGCCAACCATCACTACTCCAATGATCAACAAGGACATGGTTGCGAACAATAAAATACGATCTAGTGGCATTGCATCATTATTCATTTGCAATCGCCTTAACCGCTGTTTCAAAAGCATAACCACGTTCAACATAACCACTAAACATGTCAAAACTTGCACATGCGGGGGACAGTAAAACGTTATCTCCTGGCCGTGCTATCGCATGAGCTTGCGTTACCGCATCTTGTATTGTTTTCGCGTTATAAGTATCAATATTTGTCGGTACGATAGCTGCAATTAATGAAGCATCCCTACCCATTAAAATGACTGCATAAACATGCTTTTGCAATGTATCTGTTAATGCTGAGAAGTCTTGATCTTTACCTTCGCCACCGGCAATAAGGATGATTTTACCGCTCGCATCTAGCCCCTCAATCGCGGCAATACTGGCACCAATATTGGTTGCCTTTGAGTCATTAAGCCAACGAATATCATTGTGTTTGGCGACTAGACGGCAACGATGAGGTAAACCTGAATACTGTTGTAAGGCCACCAACATGGCTGGTAGCGATAAGCCCATCGCTGAGCCTAATGCTAATGCAGCTAGTGCATTCGACACATTATGCTTTCCAACAATTTTTAAGTCATCAACCGCAATTAATGCTTGATGACCTTCAGCTAACCACTGCTGACCGCTTTGTTCTATCACACCAAAATCGACACCTTGGCTCGCTTTCAAACTAAATCCAATTTGATTACGGCCAGTACGTGTTAATTTATTCACAATCACGTCATCACGATTAATGACCATTACGCCATCACCATCATATATCCGTGCTTTTGCAATTTGATAATCTTCTATGCTGTCATAACGATCTAAATGATCGGGACTGACATTTAGCACTGTTGATGCAAACGCATTCAACGACGTCACAGTTTCTAATTGAAAGCTTGATAATTCAAGAATGTAAAAATCAGGTGCTGGCTCACAAATCAAATCTAATGCAGGTGTACCTAAATTACCGCCGACACGCATTGTTTGACCAGACTGTTCGACCATTTCAGCTAATAAAGTGGTAACGGTACTTTTGCCATTTGAACCTGTAATAGCCACAATCGGTGCATTTGCATAACGAGCAAATAATTCAATATCACCTACTAACTCAACACCCAGTTTTTTCGCAGCTGCAATTTCAGGAAGACGCGGATCAACGCCAGGACTGATAACGATAACATCAGCTTGTTGTAACCAGTCGCTATCTAAACCACCAACATGCAGGATAACTTCAGGATATTCCGTCTGTAATGTAGTTAAACCAGGCGGTTGGTCACGCGTATCCATTACTGCTACGGTATAACCTTGTTTAACCAAAAATTGCACGCATGACAAACCTGTTTGGCCAAGACCAATAATCAGATATGACGGAATATGCGTCGCTTGATTAGCCATAAAACTCATCGTATTTTCAAACTCGCTAGACCGATTAACACCAAAAATACGGTAATAATCCAAAAACGGACGATGATGCGTGGTTCAGGCCAGCCTTTTAATTCATAGTGATGATGAATTGGTGCCATCAAAAAGACGCGTTTGCCACGTAATTTGTATGAAGCAACTTGTAAAATAACGGATAGGGTTTCAATAACAAACACCCCGCCCATGATGAGTAATACCAATTCTTGGTGAATTAACACGGCTACGGTGCCTAGTGCTGCACCCAATGCTAATGCGCCGATATCGCCCATAAAGACTTGTGCTGGATATGTATTAAACCAAAGGAAACCTAAACCAGCACCGACCATCGTGGCACAAAATACGGTTAATTCGCCGACACCCGGAATATAAGGAATTGAAAGATAGCGAGCAAACTCAGCATGACCCGTCACGTAACTAAATATGCCTAACGCCGCCGCCACCATTACTGTCGGCATGATCGCTAATCCATCTAAACCATCCGTCAGATTGACGGCATTACTACTGCCTACAATCACTAAGTAGGTCAGTAACATGTACCAACCACCAAGCGGAATAATGACATCTTTAAAAAATGGCACGATAAGTTGTGTTTCTACAGGGCCAATCGCTGTCATATATAAAAAGATGGCCGCACCGCCACCAATGACCGATTGCCAAAAATATTTATAACGACTTAATAAGCCTCTTGTATCTTGGCGTACTAATTTAATGTAATCATCGACAAAACCAACTATACCGAATGATAAAGTCACAATTAAAGCCACCCAGACATAACGGCTACTTAAATTTGCCCATAGCAAAGTACTAATCGCAATCGCTACTAAAATCAGTGCGCCACCCATTGTCGGTGTGCCTTTTTTACTCAAATGCGATTGTGGGCCATCATCACGAACAACTTGACCGATTTGTTTAAAACTTAAATGACGGATCATTGCAGGGCCAACAATTAAGGCAATCCCTAACGCAGTGATAACACCTAAGATGGCGCGTAATGTCAGATATTGAAATACATTAAACCCAGTATAGTACTGAGTTAAATATTCACTTAGTGATAACAACATTAGGCTTTGTCCTCTTGTGCTAACGAATCAGCTAACTTATCTAATTGCATAAAACGAGAACCTTTGATTAAACAGGTGACATCTTGTGTGATGGTTTGTTTGAGCACTGTTTCAAGCGCGGCTACATCGTCGAAATGTTGTGCACCTGCACCAAATGTTTCACAGGCATTTTTACTTTGTACGCCTACCGTCCATAATCGTTTAACACCTGCACTTTTTGCATCAACACCCATTTGACTATGTAACTGCTCACTATCAGCACCTAACTCGCCAAAATCACCTAACACTAACCAATGTTGGCCTGAAAACGTGGCTAATGTGGCTAATGCTTGTTTGTAAGACCCAGGGTTAGCGTTGTAGCTATCATCAATCAGTTGGGATTGATTCAGTCCTTTTCGTAATTGCAATCGATGTGGCACTGCAGCCACCGAGGCTAACCCCTTAACCATAGCTTCAGCAGAAATGCCCATCGCATGGGTAATTGTTATTGCCGCAAGTGCATTCGCCACATTATGTCGACCTGGCAATGGGACATTGATGTAGTGAAATTCGCCTGCAAGTTCCACCATGAAATGGCTTGAACTTGTATCCATTTGCAAGTCTTTTGCTGTGATATCCGCATCATTATCTAAGGCAAAACTTAAGCTTTTTCTGTTAGCAAGTACTTCCTTCCACGCATCAACAAAATCCATATCCGCATTGATGACACCGACACCATCATCTGTTAAACCGTAATAGATTTCTGCTTTTGCTTTAGCTACACCCATCAAATCGCCAAAACCTTCTAAATGAGCAGGGCCGACGTTATTTATAAGTGAAAACTGTGGCTGAGCCATTTCAACAAGACGCAAAATATCGCCTCGACGACTTGCGCCCATTTCTATCACGGCAAAATCAGTTAATGCGGTTAAACGCGTTAAGGTCAGTGGCACGCCTAAATCATTATTCAAATTGCCTTGTGTTGCGATCACGTTTCCAGATTGACGTAATATCGCGGCAATCATTTCTTTAACACTGGTTTTACCATTACTGCCGGTCACTGCAACAATTCTTGCATGACTTTGTTGACGCCAAAATGTCGCTAAAGCAGCAAAGGCTTTCACCACATCTGCTACGACTAATTGTGGCAAAGGATCGTGTTGTTTAACTGAAACAAGTGCAGCGCTAGCCCCCGCTTTTCTTGCCGCAGCAATATAATCATGACCATCAACACGCTCACCAGCAATGGCTACAAATAATGATCCTAAAAATACTTTACGGCTATCAATAGCTGTTCCTGTTATCGCGACATCTACAATGGGCGTATCACAACCTAAAACATCGGCAATTTGAGATAAAGACAACGGAAGACTCACGATTTAAACCTCTGTAACAATTGGCTAGCATCATTGGCTGCAAGCAATACATCTTGAACAGCTACCGAATCGCTAAACGGATATTTTACGCCAGCAACTTCTTGGTATTGTTCATGTCCTTTACCTGCAAGTAAGACGATATCAGTTGATTTAGCATGACTTGTCACGTAAGTAATCGCTAACTGACGATCATGTTCAACATGCACGTTTTGCGGTTGTTTAATGCCCGATAAAATGGCTTGAATGATAAGCTCTGGCATTTCACTTCTTGGATTATCATCCGTTAATACTATTTTGTCGGCATAACGTTCTGCTATTTCGCCCATGAGAGGTCGTTTGCCACTATCACGATCCCCGCCACAACCGAAGACACACCACAATTGGCTATCACCGCTTACATGAACACGTAATGATTTCAAAGCCTGTTCTAACGCATCTGGCGTATGTGCAAAATCAATCACAACCTGAGGCTGTTCGTTTCCGCCATAACATTGCATACGGCCATCAACAGATTGACATTGCGCCAACGCTTTTGCCACATCATCGAATGACACATCTATCGCTAATAAACTGCTTGCAGCGGCGAGTAAATTATCGACGTTAAAACGTCCTAATAATTGACTTTGAATATTGGCCGTTAAAGATTCATTAACTAATTCAAAACTAAAGCCATCACTTGTCGCGTCTACGTTTTTCGCTTGAAGCGTGACATCGTCAAAGCCCAGGCTGCTATAAGTCATTAACGCCAAATCATCTTTAGCAGATAAGCGTGTAATCAATAATTTACCGAAGTCATCGTCGTTATTGATCACCGCTGTTTTGATATTATCCATCTCAAATAAACGCTGTTTTGCTGAGGCGTAATTATCCATTGTTAGATGATAATCAAGATGATCACGACTCAGGTTAGTCAGTACTGCAACATCAACATCAACACTATTTAACCGACCTTGCTCAAGTGCATGAGAAGATGCTTCTATTACTACGTATTTAATAGATTGCTGACATAAATCAGCTAATGCTGCTTGCAAGCTAATAGGATCAGGCGTTGTCATACCATTAGACTGTAAATGACTCACCCTGCCGACGCCAAGAGTGCCAATCACACCACAAGGCAAACCTAAAAACTCTAAACTTTGAGCAATAAACTGACTCACTGAGGTCTTGCCATTTGTGCCCGTCACTGCAATGACGGTCATCGCTAATGAAGGATGGCCATAAAAACGAGCGGCAATTTCACCTACTTTATCAGCCAATTTTTTGATTGGATAAGCTTCAACATGGGCATCTGTTAATACTTTTAGTTCCTGCTCAGACAACGCTTGAGTAGCATCAAATAATACAGACTGCGCGCCTAATGTAAGTGCTTGCTCTAGATATAAACGGCGTTGGTCATTATCTGAGGATAATGAGATAAATAAATCACCACTTTGAACGCGTCGACTATCTAACGTTAATCCTGTTACAACAAAATCAGCAAGGATCGAAGGATCAGCTAACATTCCAGCTAGCAGCAACGGTAAAGATTGTTTATTAGTGACAATCATTGTTTTGCCACCAGCATACGTGACTCAGGTAAATTATCAGGATCAATATTTAACAAACGCATTGCCGAAGTCATGACAGATGAAAACACAGGCGCCGCAACGATACCACCGTAGTAACTACCTTGTGGCTCATCAATCATCACGACCATCGCTAAGCGTGGTTTACTCGCCGGAATCACCCCTGCAAATACAGCTACATATTTTGCAGCTGAATAACCACCAGCTGATGCTTTTTTCGCCGTACCTGTTTTACCCGCTACACGATAATTTTCCACAGCCGCTCTTTCAGCAGTACCACCCGGTAATGCAACGCTTTCCATCATGCTTAATACGTGTTTCATTGTATCTTCTGAAAATACCCGTTGGCCTTCAGGCAAATTATCTGTTTTCATCAAACTAACAGGTCTTAAAATGCCACCATTGGCAAGCACCATATAAGCTCTAGCTAATTGTAAGGTTGACGTAGCCATGCCATAACCAAAGGCTAAGGTTGCTCGGTCAAATGCACCCCATGTTTGTAAATCAGGCAAGCTGCCCATTGCTTCACCCGGGAAATAAGCGCCGGTTGGTTGGCCTAAACCAAATGATGAAAAACCTTGCCATAATTCTTCAGGCTCAACGGTTAAAGCAACTTTACTTGCCCCTACGTTGCTCGATTTTTGAATCAATGTTGCCAGACTAATTTCACCTAAATTATGATGATCTCTTATAGTATGACCGCCAGCACGAAAATGCCCTGGGTTGGTATCGATGATTGATTCTACTGTAAATTTTCCTGATTTTAAGCCTGTAGCTACAGTAAATGGTTTTACAGTAGAACCCGGCTCAAACAAATCAATAACGGCACGATTACGATAATCACTTGCACTCAAACCCCGACGATTATTCGGATTAAAAGCAGGCTGATTAACCATCGCTAAAACTTCGCCTGTTTGTACATCTAAAATTACTGCAGAACCAGAGCTTGCTTGGAATTTATTTACAGTTAACTTGAGTGCTTGATAACTCAAATATTGCAATCGTAAATCGATGCTCAATCTGATATCTTCACCTGCTTTACTGGCGACAAGTTGCTCACCACCACCAACATAGCGTCCATAGCGATCACGCATCATCCGCTTTAAACCTGGCACACCTTGCAAATACTCGTCATGCGTTAACTCTAGGCCTTCTTGTCCCTTATCATCAACATTCGTAAAGCCGATCAAATGCGCCGTCACTTCGCCTGCTGGATAAAAACGTTTGTATTCTCGCTGTAATGCTATGCCAGTAATATTCAGCTGCTTCACTTTGTCTGAGAGTTCAGGTGAAATACGTCTTTTTAAGTAGACAAACTCACGCCCTTTATTCGCTTTTATTTTTTTCTTAACCGAGCTGATATTGATGCCTAACAAATCAGCCAACTTAGGTAATTTAGTATCACTAACGGATACATCTTTTGGATTAACCCAAACCGAATCTACGGGTGTACTAATGGCTAAAGGCTCGTCATGTCTATCGAGGATCATCCCACGATGAGCAGGTACCGTCACATCACGAAGATGCCGTGCATCGCCTTGTCCACGTAAAAAATCTGAATTTAATACCTGAATATCTGCCAAACGCCAAGCAAGCCCTACCACTAAAATAATAAAAACCAGACGCACTAGGTTGAGTCGCCAAGACCCAACTTGAGTGACGATATTAGTCTGACGACTCATGGTTTGATCACCACCGTCATATCTGCTGTCGGCGCAACCATGTCCAAGCGAAGTTCGGCTTGTTGTTCAATTCTTGCAGGGCTCGCCCAAGTGCTTTGTTCCAATAACAAACGACCCCATTCTTCGTTAAGATGATCGCGTCGTTGTTCTGATTTTTGTAATGCGACGAATTCTATCCGACCAAGATGTTTGCTATAGACAACACCTACAGCAGTAATAACCACCGCAAAAACGATGACTAGCAAAGGTACTTCGATACGAATAGGTTCTAATTTATCGAGCAACATCAGATTAATTTCTCAACGATGCGTAATACAGCACTACGTGCTCGTGGATTAACGGCTAATTCATCCTTGCTCGCTTTAATTGCTTTACCAATCAACTTAACACGTGGGTTCAGCTCATCAGCTCGTACCGGAAAATAAGCAGGTAAATCATCACCTTTCGCTTGTTCACGAAA
>LAZR01000760.1_pt1 | contig 22513 bp, 19 predicted proteins | sample 329461 | NCBI WGS metagenome assembly LAZR01 (sample SAMN03002196, study PRJNA259156) | marine sediment metagenome | biome: sea floor; feature: Hydrothermal impacted sediments; material: marine sediment; isolation source: Loki non-amplified sample from Loki's castle hydrothermal vent sediment ...
CGGTGTAAAGGGTCTGTCATCGGTAATAACCGATCTGGGTCTATGTATAGGCTGATTTCATTTGTATTTTTCAAAAGTAATTGCCATGGTTGTTTGTTAAATGGATTTGGTGCAAGAATAGCATAACTGAGCATTTTCAATCGGACATCATCAAATTGAATCACTATTTTTTCAGGGTCCCATGCTTCCCTCGCCACTTGTAATAACTTTTTATCTTTAGGTTTTCCTGTCATTTTTTTATCACAATTATACAATATGACTTTACATTATTTAAAGTCTTTATATGGGATTAAATGTTTTTTCTAAGGTTATGAAAATTTATTTAATAGAGTCTAAAAGGAACTTCAATTTTATTAGGATTATTTTTCCAATAATTTCATGGTAAATATTTAAATACCAAAACGAATATTTTCTCTCTGTGAAATTAAAAATAAAATAGTTATTTTCGGTTATTTATATTGATTGATAGATAAAAACAAATTTTTGAGGTTTAGAATAGATTATGTGTGCACAAGAAAGCCAAGAAGGAAATAGGAATAATCTCTATTCCTTTGATGATTATTTATTTGTAAGAAACCAATTTAACTTTTACAGGGATGATGAATTTCTCCAAGCTTTAATTAAGAAGTATGTTCCCTTAGAAGAGTATGAAAAAATTCACGCTGAGCTATGTGACCTTTCAGATAAAGTGTCATATGATTGGAGGGACCTAGCGGATGAGGCAACAAGGCTTGAAAACCGGATGAAATGTACTGTTGTTCAACATTATGATGCGCAAAATCACCGAATTGATAGAATAAAAAGAGCTGCTGAAACTGAAAAACTGGAAAGAGAGATATTTAAATTAGGGCTTTTTGACCCTAATCGAAATACAGCTTGGAGCCGGTTTGTAAAAATGTTCTTATTATACCAGCTTGGCGAAATGGGGGTGATGTGTCCTGTTGCATGTACCCATGGTATGGTATGGTTAATGCAAAAATATGAAAGTAACTTAGATTCGGAAGTTCGGGAAATTCTCTTATCAGTTCGAAATGGAGTTGGAGGATTCAAAGATGGAGAATATGCTTTGGGTTCTCAATTTGTTAGTGAAATTCAAGGAGGAAGTGATGTACCTTCAAATTTAGTTGAAGCCGTTTTTGAATCAGAAACAGGAGAAGATGGCATCTCAAATTGTTGGAGACTTTATGGACAAAAATTCTTCTGTTCGGCAACGCAAGCGGATTATGCTGTAGTTACTGCTAAGCCTAAGGGAATGCCCTCCTCAACAAGAGTTGCTGCTTTTGTAGTTCCAGCCTGGCTTCCTGGAAATAAAGAAAAGGAAATCAGAAATTCCTATACAATTGATCGTCTAAAACAAAAATTGGGCACTGCTGAATTACCTACTGCCGAAATTACTTATAATGGAGCAGTTGCTTATCCAGTTGGTCCGCTTGAAAAAGGTTTAGCAGACGTTGTTGGCATTATTCTTTCCCTTTCAAGACTTCATGTAGTTTTTGGCATGGCAGCAGGCGGTCTTCGGGTAGCTCGAGAAGCTACTCTATATGCCCAATTTAGGACTGCTTTTGGCGTTCCGGTAGCTTCCTTTCCACTAATGATTAACCAGATAAATGATTTAAATCATGCTGTAATGAGAACTACAGCAGGAGCATTTAAAGTCTATTCTGAATTCATTAATTTTGGAGAAGAACTTATTAGTGGAATTAGAGATTTACAAGAAATAGATGATCTCGAAGAACGTAAACGAAGGTTTAGGTTACGTGAGTTAATAATGCTCCATAAAATTGTTGTAGCTGATGAAACCCCTGCTTTAATTAGAACGGCAATATCCTTCTTTGGAGGTCATGGGATTATGGAAGATTTTTTATCTCTACCTCGTTTTCATCGAGATTCTCTAATAATGGAGTTATGGGAAGGTCCCCGTAATGTTTTACTCACCCAAATTCATCGTGATTTACAAAGAGTCGCTGATTGGTACTCAGCAGATGAATTTTGCCGTGATCTTCTTGAGGGAGCAGATTCAAATTTAATTGAAAATTTAGCAAAGGAATTTAATCGGATAATATCTCATGAAAGTCTGTTGAGAAACGATTCTGAAACTCTGGCAATTTGTAGGGACTGGCAAATTTTATCAAATAAACTTATTCAAACTTACCAAAATCAAGCCCTAGCAGAGCTAAACTACAAAGGAAAGCCTTTAAAATTTTCCCGGATATTACGGAAGAAAAAACGAGAAAAAACTATAATACAAGTAGAAGAAATTCTAATTGAATAGTCTGATATTGGTTTTCAAATTTTTCATTTTATTCTAAAATGTTGGTAATAAAACTACAAAATTACTACCTTTTTTATAATTTCCTTTAACATTATCCTCAACCCAAATTTGCCCATCATAGCTATCTATTATTTTTTTTACCAATGATAACCCTAACCCCAATCCCTCGGGAGTTCTCCTTTTTCCATAAGCCCGTTGGAAAATTAATATTTTATTTTTAATTGGAATTCCAACACCATTATCTCTAAATTCAATTTTCAAATGTGCTACATCATTTTTAACAAAATTAGATAATTTAACAGAAATTTGAATCACATTATTTTTATTGTGTTTAACAGCATTTATTAGAATATTTTCAAATAAATCTAATAAAAGTTCATTAGCCATCACCCAAAATTCATCCTTAGGTTTTTTGATGTCTACATTAATAATTTTCTTTCCGTAACTTTTATGAAGAAATTCAATGGCTTTATTTAAAATATTACAGACATCCGTACGTTCCAAAGAAATATTTTTGTGCTCAATTTTTGAAAGTTTTAGAACCGTTGAGACTAGGTATGCGCCTCTTTCCACTTGGTTATTAATTATTTCTAAAGTTTCTTCTATTTTTACTTTATTTCGATTGTTTTGGTATTCCGATGATAAGAGAGCTGCGGATAAATTTACATTATTAAGGACATTATTAATATCATGGGCAAATATATCTTGATAAAAATTTGCCAGATCATAAGCATTCTTATATCTTTTTTCAGACTCAAGCAATTTTGATTCCGCTAATATACGATCAGTCAAATCTTCTAATATTACAATAGTTCCGCTAAATTTAGTACTTATATCCAACATTTTTTTCATTTTAATATTAAAGTATCTCCTTCCCCTGCGAATTTCAATACTTTTTTCAAAATTAAATTCATTATCATTTTTTGAAACAAAATCATTTAATTCTCTTTTTATCCAACTTGGTACCCCGTCATACTCAATTTCGCTATAATACTTCGCTCCTGGAATGATTGATTGGCCAAGTAATTCTGCTGCGCTATTGTTCCAATTTTCTACCTTATTTTCTAAATTTATAAAAAATGCAGGATTTGGCAGACTCTCAAAAAATGTAAGGTATTTATTCTTTTCATTTGTCATTAAACGATTAGAATTTTGTAAACCTTCTATTAATTTCTCTTGAGGATTAGAAATCCACTCTGAGCAGAATCCTAATTCAACACGGTCAAAAAATCGATTTATATAGAGTTCACAGTAATCTTCATAATCTTTTTTGAAATTCTTATCTTTCAATAGATCTAAATATGATTGACGATAATATTTCATTAATGCTAAGAACATCCCTAGCGTTATGCCACGATTTCTATGTCTTTTAGCTTCTAATATTCCAAATGAAGCAATAGGATCTTTTTCATAATCTTCATCAGGACCAAAATCGGGTATGGAAGGATTTGTTTTAAGAGCGTCTATTAAAGGTTTCGTCAATCCCTCAATTGAGATTCTCCAAGCTTCTTTAAGTGTTGATGTGTATTTCACAAAATTCAATTCTGTAGCATAATGGTATAGTCGATCAATTAGTCTCTCTTCTCCATTTTCTAATAAATGAATAAGTTCCTTCATATCAAAAGATAGTGACTTATTTAGCAATTAATCCAACTCACATTCAATTCACATAAAAATAACAAAAAAATTTATTTATATATTTTCAGAAAACGAAAAACCAAAAAAAATAGAGTAAATAACATTAATTTTGGTTTTAAATCAGGATGTCTTTATATATGTTGTCTCATGTTTTCAAGCTTCTCTCCATATAAATCGTAAAATTTAAAGAAAAGAGTGGCTGCTATAAGAACTATTGCGGGAAATACGAATATTAATGCTTTTAATCCTAGAATAGTTAAACCATGTTCCTTTATGGCTCTCCACTAAATTCAAGAGATATAATCGCAGATTCCTTTATCCCAATTTTTCTGCCGATGTTTCTTATATATGAAATTCGATTTTTTTTAATAAGATCAGCAAATATGATTGCTGGAATTAGAGATAGAATGAGGTAAAACGGCATTCCAAGCCACAAAATTAGACTAGGTATATTAAGCATATATCCCGGTTGGCCATAAATATTAATAAAACGAGTTACAAAATCTTGAATAACTGATATATAAGTAATAACTGCACCGATACCAGCATAACTACGAAGGATTGTTTGGTACCAGTCACCGATAGAACGAACCACAAGTGATTCATCCGATTTAACTACTTTTTGTTTATTCGAGTAGATTATTCCAGAGTCTTTTAAAAACCAAACTGATGAAAAGAACGTCGTTGCTACTCCAAATGTTATCATTAATAAAATTAATTCTGCAAGAAATTTAGTTAAGATAGGGATTTTTGCCACTTCATCAAATTCAAGGAGTATATCAGCTGCAAGAATAAGTTTTAAAACTGCAGGATTTAAAAATATTGAAGAAAGATTAATAGCCATAAGTACTGGAAAAAAACCCCTAGATAATAACTTGCCTTCTTCTGAACTTGGTTCACTTTGTATACCATAAAACTTTTTCGAACCTAAAATCTTTTTGTGTATAAATAAAATAAGGGGAGTTATCAGATAACCTCCAACAACTAAACCTATGATAGCAGAAATGGGAAGTATTAAAACAAATATTAATCCAAGCTCTATAAATACATTATTCAAAGGTATCCAACGGGAAAGAGCCAGACCAGATGGGGGTCTAAATAATCTTTGAAGGATTGCTATTAAAACAACCCAAAATATAATATAAAGGAAAAATAAAAGTATTAAATTCCTGTACCTTGGTTTTTTCTTTGAATCTTGAGCCATAGGTAATTTCAATGGTATCTTAAGTAATTATTGTATAATAATTATTGATTTATTTAATAAAGTTACTTCATATTGGCTAAATTATGATATTTCCCACCAATATGGAATTTCTGTGTTAACAATACCATCAGAATCTAACAGTAACATACTATTTTTCTCAAAACCTAAAGCAAACCCTCCTAGAAAAGAAACCCAATTCTTTCTTGGTGGAATTCCAAACCATCCTAGTTTCAAAGCTACTATAAAAAGGTCATGTGTAATATGAATATCAATATTTTTATCAGGAGCTTTCTTATATTCTTTCCAAATAAGTTTAGCTGCCTTTTGGCAATATCGCTGTAAAGAAGTTATTTGATCTTGCGGGTATAGCCCCGCAACCCAACGATAAATAAACTGGTCACCAGTATAATTATTAAATAGATTTGAAAAAAACTTTGGAGCTGTTTCTAAATCGTAAAGAGGTGCAAATACCCCTCTCAGTTTACCTTTTCCACCTATAGCTTCAAAGCCCGATAAAATATCTTCTGCTGTTTCTTGACAACGCCAAATTACACTATGAAATAAGCGAATAGGTCTATCGTTAGGTAGCTCCTCACCAAATTTCTTGGCAATTGTATGTCCATCTGGAGTTAATCTTAATTTATGCATTTCTTCCAAGTTTTCTGGTTCATCTCTTTGAGAATGCCTTAGAATCAGAATGATTTTTGAATCCTTTTGAAATTGTGTAAGCCCATTAATTATTTGTCGTGCTTCAGTTGGCCACTCGCTTTCATTCCAGATTTTTTCAATATCCATTTTAAATTAAATATTGCTTCATTTTAGAAAATTTCTTTTCAAGAGAAAATATTTTATTTTAAACTCTTTTATTTCGTTTTCATTCATTAGATTCGATGTTAGTTATCATTTTTAGGAAAATAGATGAATTGACAATAGTCGTATCCATCTGCAATCGTTTTAGGTCTCTTAAAAGTTATCCATTCCCTGACTGCTTCTGCAAATATATCATCATAAGAACAAAGGATAGGAGCTAAATCTATTTCTCCATGAGCTTTAAATACGTCATAGAAAACACATCTTTTCAAATGAAATTCAAGAGTGGTATCATCTTTTGTTATAAATTGTGGTTCAAATGAGGAATATGTATTATCAGTCCCAAAAATTGTCTGTTCTTTAAATTTATTCCATTTATCGTCAGAATTTTTAATTCTTTTTTTTTGCATCTCTGCTAATGGTCCAACAAATTCGTAAAAAGTACGTATCATCAGTTTTTTGATTAAGTATAAAGACACTTCAGCAGATTGTTCATTCATAAGTGCGCGATAAAGAGCAATTATAAAACAAGGAGTAACTAAATGTGTTTTTTGATTAATATCCCTAGGAGCAATATTTTTTGTTTCTTCTGAATTAATCAATGACCCGAATTCTTTTTCCATGAAAAACACTATATTCTGAGTAAGCTTTTCATCATACAACTGAGTTAAAATCTCTTTTAAAATTGATAAATATTGGTCAAAAAGGCTCTTCAAAACGCTCATTACTAAGAAAATAAATTGATCATTAATTTATTTTTAGTAATCTCTCAGTTTATAGTAAAAAAAATTAAATATTACTAGTAAAAAAAAAAATAAAAAAGATTAAAGTTCGTAAGTCATGTATCCAAAAATGATGAATAGAATGAAGAACGTAAACAAATTAATTATAGTATACAGATAATATGCATGAATATAATCTTTACTAACAAACATCAAATGAGTCAGATACCAAGCGCCAAGGCCCCCGATGGACCATATGATGATGTCTGTAGATGCATTTATTATGCTATCGAGTTTTCCCTTGACCTCTAAGGCAAAAAGAAGAGTGTTCTCTATAAGTTCCCATAAAAGCGCCACTCCTAAAGTAATTAACCAACATATCAACATATTTTTTGAAGTAGGTGGTACCAAAGCGGATGGAGCGTTTTCATTTTTATCAACATTTTTTATTATAAAATAAATTGTAAAAATAAACATAAAAATTCCCATCCCTGCTAATAAATGTCCAATACTCCAGAAATCAAATACTGCTGTTGAAAGGTAAGTACCATTTTCATCGAATATTTGCCAATCTCCCAGAACAGCTACAAGAACCACTACTAGTAGTAGAATTAAGAAACAAGCTAAAAAGGCCAAAATTTCCCATTTTGTTTTCATTTTTGTTTAACCTGAATTTATTCTATTTTTCTTTTGAAATTCTTTATAAAAATTATTTTTGCAAACTAATATTAGTTTTAGTATTTAATTATAATTAAAAAGTATTATCTTTCCCTTCTATGTTTCTTATGAGTTTCATATTTTCTCCCTCTTATCGTTATCCTAATTTAAATAGAAAAGAATGTAATTACTATTCAATTTTAAGACTTCATAAATATATAGATAATAATAGAGTCCAGTACTTATTTTACATTTAAAATCTTTTCTGCACTTGCTATGGTGTATATGTGAAAAATTTTATTAACATAAACGAAAAGGGTACAAAAATTGCTGCAGCTACAGCTATCAGAATGGTTCCCCTTGCCTTTTCATTTTTTTATTTCCTTAGTTCTATTCTTAAAGTAATGATTTAAATAAAAGGTAATAAGCCTTGAATTCCAAAAGCTGATAGTAGTAGTTCAATTCCAACATAAAGAAGAATTAACGCAAAAATTTTTTGAATTTTGGATCCAAATTTAATTAATTTGACAAAAAATCGCTTTTTAATTGTTCCGATTAAAGCTCCAATAATTACAAAAGGAATCATAATGCCTAATGCAAAAATGAAAAAGAATACAAGCCCGAGTAAAAAATCCGCTTGATTTGATATAAGAATGACAATTGTTAAATATATAGGAGTGATACACGCGATCCATGAATATCCAAGTGAAAATCCTAACAAAAATGCTCCTGTATACCCTTCATGTTTCATCACTTCATTATCTAAAGTACTAGCATCAATATTTTCATTGTTCAGCTCTATATTATCTGATTCGGTATATTTTTCTTTTAACTTTGAATTTGGAGTTAAATCGTAGATATGCTTTTGAAAAGTATTTCGAGAAAAAAACATAAATTGCTAACAATATTATTGTTGTCCCTGAAAAGAATTTTAACCAAAAAGTATATCGAATAAATCCCGTCAAAAAAAGAATCAATGTGGAGAGAGCAGCAAACATCACACAGAAGCCTAATGAAAAAGAAAAACTCAACAATGTGCTTTTTTTAGATGTGTTTGATTGGCTTCCAATATAAGATATAAACGATGGCATCGCGACTACATTACACGGGGAAATAAAAGCTACTAGACCTCCCCCAAAAGCTATAAAAAAAAGGAAAAAATTTTCCATTTTTAGAAATATTAACGATTTTTTTAAAATTGGTTTAAATTTTCTTTGCTATAATAAGGCATCAATTTCAGTTGTTATTTTACTATAAAAGTTATCGGCTCCAACATTTTTTTTAATAAAATTACCGTTTTTGTCAAAAAGTATTGCTGTAGGAGTATAAGCTACGTTCCATGGACTACTATATGAATGCGAAAGATCATCTCGTACAATATCCCAATTAGCATTAAAGCCATCCCTCCAATTATATAAATCATTATCAGAATCCGCGGGATCGATAGTTATAGTTAGAATGTAGAGCTGACTGCTTGAATAATCATCTTCGATAATTGCTAAATAAGGATCCGCGATTTTACAATTAGGACAATTAAGATAAAAGAAATAAAGAAGAACTACTTTTCCTTGGTAGGATGATAATTTAATTGTACTTCCATCGATATTTTGAAAAATTACATCACCCGGATTTAAATTCTCCTCAACATCTCTACCAGAATAATCGATTGTTATTCCAATAACAATAGCGAGAAAAATAACGCCAATAATGACAAACAAAGGTGTTAATTTCTTAGATAACGCTTTTCCTTCTTTTTTTACGATTCTACTTTGGTCCCTTTTTTTTCCATTTCTTGCTTCTTTAGGGTTATACTTTGGCATCCTTTATCAATTTTTATTTAAGGGTTAATTTTGAACTTTTTTTTTAATTAGTCTTACAAATATTTTTAATAATAGGCTCAACATTAGTAAGAATCAATATTTTTTTTAAAAAACCCCCAATTTCTAGCTGATACTCATCTAATTTTCCAAAAATTTTAAGAAAAGAATCTGAAATATATAATGTTAAGTTTTTCATCGAAACTTTTTCATTTTTTTCCCAATTTTTTAAATCATTATTGGTGATTATTGAAATAAAGGGTTCGTAAATTTGGGTGCACGTTTCCTCAAAAAATTTTATATCAATAAACAATTTTGAGATTTTATTTTTCTCAACATATTTTTTTGATTTTTCTGATAAGGATATTGACATTAATGTAATTAAAAAGTTTTTTAAATTCATAATTAATAATTAAAAAGAAAATTTTGTAAATCATATTTAAATGTAATGTTTATACTCCATAATTATCGGATACTTGGGCATTGGCTCTTGGTTCATAATGAAATATAATCAATAAAAAAAAGGTTACTCTATAGTTTCTAAATCCCCATGGAAATCTCTAAAAATCTAAGTTCAGTTACTCTTTCAGGAAATTTAGTTATCTTGATTTTATAAAAATTGAGTTTACTAATATGTTTCTTATGAACTACAATAGAGTTAATCTCGTAATTGACGAAATTTACTGAATAACAAAAAATTTTGAATTCGAAATTATAAAGGCTTTCTATTTTTTTTTACAATTTCCACTTCTTCATGAACAAGCATGTTCTGTATTTAGGTGATAATTTGAAACTTATAATTTTATTAATTTGTTATTCCTTTAATTCCAGAATATGCAACTTATAATTTATTATCATTAAGTAGATTATTGAAAAAAGTCACTAATCAACTAGATATGAATAAATATGAAAAAATTAATGCTGAAAACCTCTACTTTTCAAAGGCAAGTAACGTGCATCCGGCAAACACATACTTCCACTTTTCTTTTGCAGATTATCACGATCCACGAAATGAGAATTTTGGAGTTCTAAGAGTACTAAATGACGACGAAGTCAAGCCTAATAGCGGTTTTAGCACTCATCCACACCGTAACATGGAAATTTTCAGTTATGTAGTTAACGGTAAACTAACACATCGCGATAGCACAGGTAACCACGAAGTTCTTAGTCGGGGACATGTACAATACATTTCAGCAGGGACAGGAGTATCGCACTCTGAACTGAACGAACAGGATGACTGGTGCCGCTTTCTTCAAATATGGATTTTACCTGAAAAAATGAATCTACCAGTTCAATATGTCCTCCATAAATATTCCTATGAAGAAAGAAAAAACAAATTTCTACAAATTGTATGCGGTTCCAAAAGTAAAAATAGAGCTCCTATTAACATTAACCAAGATATTAACGTCTATGTGTCTGAATTAACTAATAAGAGTGAAACATTATCCTTCGAATTAGATAATGATCGCCAAGCGTATATTTACTGCTTTGAAGGAAGTTTAAATCTTGGTCAATACTCTTCCTTGGGAGAACGGGACTCTTTGAAAATATATGGTCAGGTCAAAATTGAGTTTACTCTTAGCTCTGATAAAGCTCACATCATTATCATTGAGATGCAGCAATAAATTGTATTTCCAAGGTTATATTTAAAACTAGCTTTATACTCAAGCTGACAACAATCCATTTTAATTAATACCTCAAATTCCCAATTTTATACCATTACCCTATTAAACTAAACAAGCATCAGTTATATAAACTTATCTTTGATAAAAATAATCAGACAGTTATATTGGATCTTAAAGTGTGATGATTATAAGAGAATTCATTAAATATCTATTCAAAACAAAAAAAGCTCAAATTAAAGAACTACGATTATTATAATAAGTGTCAACATACTTGGGTGCCAAAACAAACTTGGATGTAGGGTTTTTTCTGTACATGAAATACATTTTATTGAAGAAAGTACATGACAATTATTATGACGTATTACAATTTAAATCGTATTCCTGAAATCTTTCTTTTAGTAGACGGACAAAAATGTTAAGAATGGATATTGGCATTATAAGAATTTTACTTATCGTATATTTTTCAAATACAAAAGACTAAATGTAATGCTAATTTGGAGGAAATCCAAGCTTTTCTAATAACGGATTGAAAAAAACTTGAGAGGATTTGGTACTATTAGTGCCAAACCTACTAACCATTTAAATTTTCCTACACACTAATTCTCCTTTTCCGATAGGGACGATTAAGGCATCTACCCGTTCATCAGCTAAGGCTTTATCCAACATTAGCTTTAATGTTTCATAATGATTAATAGCATTATCCGCTATAAGAATTCCCCCTTTCACCATATTTGGAATAACAATATTATAACATTCTTCATATATCTCCTTCTCAGCATCTAAAAAGCAAAAGGCGATATTTTTATAGCTTACCAAATAATCGCGTGCGTCCCCTTCTATTAATTCTACATTATTCCCTAAATTAGTCATTTGAAATGTTTTCCTTGCTATGTCTGCTTTTTCTTTTAATATTTCAAACGTAGTTAGTGTGCTTCCAATCTGTTGACAAGCTAGAGCAATCCAAAGAGCAGAATATCCTGCACTAGTACCAATTTCAATGAATTTGCCTTTTGGAGCAGATGCAGCTAAAATTGAAAGAAATCTTCCTGTTTCAGGAGGTATTTGGTGAAAGCGTTCCATTCGAGACGTATTATCGATTCTATCCGTTCTATCTCGGTCTTCTAAAAATGCCATTCTTCTTTTGATTAGTTCTGGGATTTCATGAAACATTTGAACAAATTTTACTTTTTAAAAAATCATTTAATAATCATACGACAGAAGGAAAGATATAGCGCTAATTTGGAGGAAATCCAAGCTTTTCTAATAACGGATTGAAAAAAGTCTCATTGAAATCTTTTATATATAAAGCGCTAGATAAATATAACCGCAAAAATTCTCTAATTTCATGATACACTTCATTTATATCGATAAAATCGTATTCAGGTTCGATCCTAATCTTATCTAAGTCTAAGGGTTTTAACTGCTTGGTGACTAAGTGATAAATGAATTGAATGAATGCCTTTTCAACTAATTCTTCTTCATCCTCCTCCAATTCATAGACATCACGAGAGACTTTCTTTTGTAGTTTTAGAATATCTCCAAGTAAATCTTCTAATATTGTAGGCAAATTCAATGCTTGAATTTTTTCTGGCATATCTTTATTTCTAGAATCATCAACTTGTGAATTACAATAATCTTTTATATTTGTATAAAAGCGAATTATAAATTTGAACGTGTCTACAGTCTTTTCTGTCTTCCATTCCTTATATGGAATGCCCCAATGGTCAAAATTTATCCCATCTAAAGAATTTTTTATCTGCTTTTTGATGTCGTCAACTTTCTCTATGAAATAATCTGAATGGTCCATGTATGGCTTTCCTCGCACATCATAGATATATTTATGAGGTTTTCCAAATTCCTTAAAAGTTTTCTTTTTCCATATCCTAGCGTATTCTTGTGTTATCTCTTTTTTGCCAATTTCTGTTGCAAATCTGATGATATAGCCACACTTAGGACAATAAGTTACCCAGGAACCTCGTACTGAAGTAAATGGTCTAACAACAATTTGATGTTTTGCATCTTGAAAACTCATAAGCTCACCCTCAGAATTTATTGTATCAAAATGAGATTTTTCTATATGGAAGGACTCAGGAATAAACTCATAAGCACAGATGGAGCATTTCAATTTTTCTTTTAAAGGGGATTTATTTTCTGTCATATCAATTTACAGATATTTTTTTCAATAAGCTAATGATTTAATATTTCGCAACTTTAAAAATTTTATCTGGTTTTATCCGAAATAAAGCGATGTACAGTCTGGATATTACTTCAATCGACCATAATAAAACATGTTTCCTCAGTTTTGTGTTGAATTTATAAAAAAAGTATTTTCATCTTTGTTTTTCATAATAAAGACCAATAGTTAAATTTTGAATTTCTTTTTCATAATTATAAAAAAAATTCTTAAGAAGTTAAAAATGTAAAGATTATAGATTAAAATCCTTTTTGAAAAAATAATTATTTAAACGAATGTATTACAAATTAAAATAAAACGTTAAAATGTAATTACTAAAGTTTGAAGAAATGAGACTGACAATTTTATGAAATTATTACGTACACCTGATGAAAGGTTTGAGAATCTTATTGATTTCCCGTTCAAACCTAATTATAAGGAAGTCGACGGTATCAGAATTCATTATGTGGATGAAGATCCTAAAGATGCTGCTGAAGTAATATTACTTATGCATGGAGAACCTTCGTGGGGCTTCTTGTATAGGCATATGATACCAATTCTTGTCCAAGCGGGTTATAGAACAGTAGCACCGGATTTAGTAGGATTCGGACGGTCTGAGAAACCTACAGAGCAAAGTGATCACACTTACCATAAACATGTGCAATGGATTTCACAATTAGTCAATATGCTTGATCTTAACAATATAACTTTGTTTTGTCAAGACTGGGGTTCTTTAATAGGATTAAGAGTGGCAATTGAAAATCAAGAACGCTTCAAGAGAATTGTTCTATCGAATGGAGGATTACCAACTGGAGAACAACAAATGAGTGAAGCATTTGTGAATTGGAGAAAATTTTCAAGGGAATCTCCAGTTTTTAAAATCAAGAGGATAATTCAAGGCGCAACAACCACTAAATTATCGAAAGAAGTTAGGGAGGGGTATGAAGCACCATTCCCAGACTATTCTTTTAAAGCAGGAGCTCGGATTTTGCCATCTTTAGTCCCAATTAGTCCTGATGATCCTGAGCATGACGCGAATAAAAAGGCAATCGAGCTGTATAAACAATGGAAAAAACCATTTTTAACTGCCTTTTCCGATAGTGATCCTGTTACCAGAGGGGGGGATAAATTTTGGCAAAAAACAGTCCCTGGAGCTCAAGGTCAAAATCATGTTACAATTAAAAATGCGGGTCATTTTGTACAAGAAGATAAGGGCCCTGAATTGGCTAATCTCATAGTAGAATTTATCAAAAATAATCCTTAGTTTGATATTCACTCGATTTTTTTCATGAGCAAGTTGAGATGGTAGAAAGCAAAAGTAAATTAGATATTAAGATTTATATTCTTACTTTAGATTTTGAATACCTTAAAGCTAAAGTATGATTAAAAAAGTTAAATTTACCTTAAATCGCACTCTTCTATTATTTACATTTTAAAATTTTGTTATTTCAGGTGGGAATAAAATAAATGAATGAGAACAAAATTGGTAGATTGGGTTACCGGTGGTTTGGGTTTTGAAATGCCTTAAGACATTTAAAAAAAAAAAATAGAGTTAATTTACATAAAACCAGATTTAGATTTCCCTATTTAGTTGGAAAGGCTAATAGCGTTAGAGAAGACAATGAATTTGGATTAATTGAATCCGTAGATGTTGCAATAATGCTAATGTTATACATTCCAGGAGAAATTGTAAAATTAGAATATTGTAAAGTTATATGTTCCCAAATTTTGTGATCATGCCAAGCTCCCACTGTCACCCTTGGATGCTCATACTTAATACCATTTAAACTTACATGAACCCTTAGATATTCTACATCACCATCGCAATCAACATATACATCCGCATTGAACAAAACGTGTAATTTTTCACCAGGATTAACTGTGGCAATAATACTAAGATCTGGGATAACAATATCAAAATTATATACCCAAACCGATGACTCAAATGATGAAACATGCCAAACATTCTGAAAACCTGCTTGTTCTTGCTGAGTTTGTTCTGGTAATGCGAAAAATAAAGTATATCCACTGAGCCCTAGTCCGCATATCCCAATTAGTAATGCAAATATTGACCAACCTTTTGAAGATCCCATTATATATCACTTTAAAATTTTTAAAAGATTTCTGAATTTTATACTAGATCTAAAGATAAATGAGTAAACTCTACTATTAAAATTTTTTATATCAAATTCAAATATTTATTTCTCTTTAGAATCCAGAAAAATTTTGTAAAATATGTGGACAAGAATTAAAATAAATAAATTTAATTCATGGTTTTATAATTTTAATAAATTATGAAATATAGGTATATTAGCAAATAATAAAGATTTTTTATAACTTTAAAGGAAACAACAATTTAAAAAATATTGTTACACTCTATCATCTTTTTTGGGAACGATTGAGGACTCTGGTGTGACCTCTTTTTGGAGCATTTTAAACGCATTATTGGAAGTTGAGAAAGTTTTAGCGTTATATTTTTCAACCAAATCTATGAGTTCTTCATCGAATATTCGCACAAATATCTCTATATGTGGATATTGTAAATTAATCTTAGATGTTAGATAAATTAATTCATCAAATTCGGATTCACGTTTCCAACATATAAAAACTTGAGAAATATCTTCCAACTTCACATGTGCGCGTAAATCGCTTAAAAAGCAAGCGAACTCATTAATGATATGTAATTTTTCATTTACTGCAAACTCGATACCGTCATGTTCATCATCGAAAAGGAAAATTTCACGTTCTGGTTGCAAAGAAATATGATGAGCAATTCGATGGGTTAAACTATCTCGTCCTATCACAATCGCATTACCTGTTTTATCTTTAGTCCATTCTTTGATGCCATCCATTGCCCATTTTGATGTGGAAAATGGAAATGCGTTTAGCGGGGGTTGTCGTAGATACTCTTGCACATGATCTTCAAATACACGAACATAAATTCGACATTCGCGATTGATTTTACGGATCTTTTCTGTGCAAATTATAACAATTCTAACATCATCAACATTGATAAAAACCTCTTTAGCCCGCTTTATACTTGCAAATGTAAGGTTAGAGGTCTCGGTTGGATCACCGACAACTACTGGATGTCCCGCATTGATTAAATCTTCTACTAATTCTTCATTATCCTCGATAAGACAGAAGGGCTCTTTGTTTTCAACACAATATTCTATAATTCTCTCAGAAAGATGTTGATACCCAATAATTACTGCATGATTCCGTTTATGTGAAGCGCGGATTCTGCTTGTAATGACAGGATTATACTTTTCTAATAATTCTCCCATGATAAAACCAAACACAATCACTTCCAATAAAATAGGCAAAATTAAAACATAAAATTTAGCAAAATCTCCTGCTCCTTCGGGAGATCGTACAGTCAAGGAGAATAAGATTAGAACACCCAAACTTTGATCGGGTTCAGTAATAAGGAAAAAAAGAAAACCACCAAACCAAAATAAAAACAGAAAGATAAACTGTAATCTATATTGCTTAAGTTTAAGCTGAAATTCAATAAGTGAGTTTATGATATTCATAAAATAAGATAAAACTTTTCAATATAAAAAAGATTTGATCAAATTGTAATAAATTTATAGTTTAAATAGCTTATTAGAAATTAGAGATTAATACAGACAAAATTAATACAGTTGTACAAAATCCTTCTAAAATTTTGATCTTTTATTTTATTATTCTAGCTAAAATAGAAGAAAGCTTAGTAATCGATATTTTAGGATGTAATAGAGTAAATATAAGATTTGGAGTGAATAAATTACTGGATTACTATTTCTAAACCGTCTGATGCTGCAATAGTGTCTTTAAATATTTTTTTAGCCTCATCCTCAGCTTTTTTCCGCTCCCGTATTGTTTTATAGATGCTTGCATCAAAATGGGTAAGTATTAATTTCTTTACATTAGATTTTACAGCAACCCCAGCAGCTTCTTCTGGTTTAAGATGTGGCCATTTCCAATCTTCTTGGCCTTGTTTATATGAACATTCTGTTATTAATAGATCTGCATCTATAGCAAGGTCAAAAAGGTTCGAGCATACCCCTGTATCCGTACAATATGTAATTATTTTGTTCTCAATCTCCATTCTATACCCTAAACAGGGATCTGCATGGAGTAAAAGCTTACATGTTATGGGGAATCCAATATTATGAGTCCCTTCCTGTAAGTCTTGAATTTCTAAATTCAAAGGCAAATCAGTAATCGGAGACGAATAAGGATGTTTAATGATTTTTTTTATTCCATTTACTGTTCCACTGTATCCATATAGGTTTAAATTTTGAGTAAAAGGGAATTTTGCAAATGAATGAAGCCCTATTATATGATCAAGATGGAGATGGCTAAGTAATATAATAATGGGTTTCTTATCTTCAATATATTGGTCGAGTTTATAAATACCGTCACCTGCATCTAAAACAATATAATAGTTCTCAGTAATAATAAGTGTAGAAGTAGTGTTTCCTATATCCGTTGCATACCAACCGTTCGTACCTAAAAATAAAATTCTCATATCTTTATTCAACCTAAAGAAATATAAAATTTAAAAATATTTGGTTTTAAAAACTTGAAACTATTACGAATCCAAAATGTACAATCCCACCAATTAATAATGCGATTGAGATTTCTAAAACTGTAATTTGTAGTGCATATTTCCAATTTGTGTTTTTAGCAATAATGATGATAGTGGCAAAACAAGGAACATATAACATAGTTACCAAACTAAAAACAATCATTTGAGCCGGTGTTAATAATTCTAATATAGTTAAACCGATATTTGAAGCGAATAATGAGAGAAGTACTAATGTTAATTCTTTACGTAAGATTCCATAGATTAAGAATAATCCCGTGATTGCAGGTAATCCAAGCCAAAATACTGTAACGGGGGATAATATCGTATTTATCGGTGCAAGTATGTTAAAAATAAGAAGAAGTTCCAACAAAATCCCAAGACCTATTATTATCGGCAAAGCTTTAAAAATAAATCCCTTACTTCTTAACCAAGTTTGCTTAAAAATAACATTAAAATTAGGTCTTCGATATTCATGCATCTCCATGATTAGTTCAGTACATGTACCTGGCATGATTTTATTTAGTATTTTTCCCACGATTAAAATTACAGAGAAATTTATACCAAATAAGATTATTACCCATCCTAATCCTAAATACCTTCCGACTAATCCCATAACTACTGTCATTGCTGCTGCACATGGCACAATTGAAGTTAATGCTATTGAAATTTTTTTCTCTCTTTCAGTTTCCATAATTCTACACCCCGTGCATGCTGATACGTTACATCCTAATCCAAGAATCATGATTATCACTGTTTTCCCATGGACTCCTATCGAATGCATAATGCTATCCAAGAGGAATGCAGCACGTGGCAAATAACCCGAATCCTGCAAAATCTCAATAACAAAAAAGAATGGAATAACATAAACTAATACTCCAGAAATAGCTCCAAAAAAACCTCCAAGAGCACCATCCCAAAATAAATTTATTAAAAAGTTATTATCTCCATATATCGCGTAAACTTGTTCAGACCACACACTAAAAGAATTATCAATTAGACCTCCCAAGAAATCCCCAATTGTAAATGTAAACATATAAATCCCAATTAGTACAAGGGCTAAAATTACATATCCAAATATTGAATGAGTAGTTAAATGGTCAAACTTATCTGCTATAGAAGATTTCTTTAATTCTTGTTTAGACCTAATTTTTACAACCCTTTCAATTATATTATTAATATTTCTATAGATTTCTGAGGATATTATTGTGTGTATATCCTCTCCATGGTAATTTTCTAATTGTTTACGGGAATCATCGGCAAGTTTTATAATTTCTTTTAATAACCCCTCCACAAGGTAAATTTTTAATATTTCCTCATCATTCTCCAATAATTTTATTGCTTGAAAACGACTTGGATAATGATAATCAACACTACTTATTCTGACTTTATCTATCTTTTGAAGTAAAAGATTAACCTTTTCTTCAACTTCTTTTCCAAATTTAGTAATTAATGAATGATCAGGTAATTTACTTTCTTTTTTCTTTATGGTTGAATGATTTTCAGCAGTTTGCATCATGTCAATTGCTTTTTCTAATAGCTGATGTACTCCAGTCCCATGAACTGCAACAACGGGCATAATTGGTACTTTAAAGATATCCTCGAGCTCTTCAAAATCAAGATCGATATTGCGCTTTCTTAAAATATCCATTTGATTCATAGCAATAATTAATGGAACCTTAAGCTCTAATAATTGGAAAGTAAAAAATAAATTCCTCTCTAAATTTGTCGCATCAATAACATTAATAATGATATCAACATCATCAGAAACTAAATATTCTCGACTCACAATCTCTTCTATTGTGTAAGTTGAAAGAGAATAAATTCCTGGTAAATCAACGATATTAAAATGATATCCTAAGAACTCAAGATGACCTTCCATTCTCTCAACAGTCTTTCCTGGCCAATTTCCAATAGTTTGACTAAGCCCTGTAAGTTGATTAAAAATCACTGATTTTCCAACATTAGGATTACCTGCTAATGCTATGTTAATAGTATCTTTATTATGATTTATTTTTTTCTTTCTACTCTTTTCTGATGGGTGACAACTCATTTTTGTTCCTAAATGAAATTTAATTAAGTATTTAATACTTTAGTAGGCATTTTAAAAATCAATTTAAGGTTTTATCACTTTTATTAATTATTACACGAGTTATTGCATTGTACTGTTATTTTTGAAGCTATACCTCGCCCAATCACTAAGGAAGATCCTTTCACGATAACTTCTATAGGTCCCTTAAACGGCGCTTCTTTCTTTTTCTTTATTTTTGCTCCTGGAATCATTCCAAGATTAGCTAAACGCCTCTTTTGTTGAAACCCTGTGTCCACACTTAATACAATTACCTCTTCTCCCTTTTCACACTCAGTTAGGCATTTTATTAATGTATTTGATTTTTTGAAAGTTTCCTTATCTTCTTTATTGACCATACCCTTTCATTCCTTTTTAAATCACAATATTTTGTTCTATGTTAGGGTTATGTAAAATCACATTTAAAATTTAGGTATGATGAATAATAAGATAATTTTTTGCAAAAATGTAAGTTAGATCTTAAAAAAATTAAAAAGCTCGGGCCAAAATTTCAGAATTTAATATTTAAATGAATGTTTATCAAAAAAAGAATATGAATTTAAGTATTTGAAAAAATTTCTATTATTAACTTTTACTAAAAAATTTAGATAATAAGTCAAAACTAATTATTAGAATAATTCTTCTTGTATTCGAACCTGCCTTATCAAGTTATTTTCAGCTATAAATACAATAATTATTCTTGATAAAAATAAATTAAAAAAAAGAAAAAAGAATTTATTGAGAACGTTCTTTTAGTTTCTGAATGACTTCTTCAGTTTCCTTCATTATCCGATCCAATAACTCCTTAACAGTTGGAATATCCTTAACTAGACCAACACCCTGACCACAACTTACCATACCTACATCCAGATCGCCTTCTTTATACATTTTTAATGCATTTTGACCAGATGCTACTTGTACAATTTCTTGAAGTGACGCTTTTTGAGATTCCATTTCAATAATTGCTTCAGCAGCTTTATTCCTCCATACTCTGTGAGTATTACGAATTGAACGCATAACTAAACTTGTGTCTGTTTCCTTGGCTTGAATGAGGGCTTGTTTTAAATTATCATGGATTGGACATTCTTTAGTAGCCATCATCCTCGTTCCCATGATTACGCCTTCAGCACCAAGTGCTAGAATCGCTGCAACAGCTCGACCATCTGAAATCCCCCCTCCCGCTATAACTGGCACATTCAGAGCATCCACAACACTCGGTGTCATGACGAGAGTACCTATATCCAAAGTTCCAGTAGCACCGCCGTTTTCATAACCAACAACTGTTATTATATCAGCTCCTAATGAAGCACCTTTTATTGCATATCGGACACCTGCACACTTATGAATCCATGTGGCACCTCCTTCTTTAAATTTGGGAACTAGATGCTCTGGAGCTTTATGACCACTAGTTTCAATGATTTTTACACCCTCATCTAATGTTGTATCGACGTAATCTTCCAATTTATCTTGAGGCATGAGAGCGGGAAATAAGTTAATATTGACGGCGAAGGATTGATTTGTTAACGATTGTGTTTTTTTAATTGCCTCACGTAATTCTTCGGGTGTTTGGTAATTAGCACTCGCTAACACTGCACAGGCGCCAGCATTGCTGCATGCTGCAACAAACTCCGGATTTGTAATATTAGCCATCGTTCCAGTAATTATTGGATATTTACACCCTAACATTTCAGTTACTTTAGTTTTTATCATAATAATACACATTAAAATTAGTTAATTATTTGATTTTTTATGTTTGATACTAAAATAATTATCTATACTATAAACTAATTATGAAACATTAATTATCTTAACCTTGTTTTTTCTGATGATTTGTGCAGAGCATATAATAACTAAGGATTATTTAATAGTAGATGCCTTCAAATCTGCAGAAAAAAATCCTTTTCAATAATGGAAAAACAATACTGCTGCGGGATTATGTAGGTTTTATCTATCTTTAGCAATAAAAGTGGAAACTGTTGCATCTGAAGGATGATTGAAGGTGATATCATGCCCCTACACATAACTCGATTAAAATATTCATATCTGTTTTGATTTTATTTTATTGTATTTTAAGACAACTCAATTAATAGAACATAAGAATTAAATAATATCTATTCTAAAATTCTTTTAAGAAAATCCCACAATTATAGCTTACCAATAGAATGCGAAAAATCGCAAAACAGTATATTTTGCTTCTCGTTTTAGGAGTTAACTTTTTTTTTACATTTATTCATCTAATTAATTTAAATAATTTTATAATAAATGAAAAAACGGAAACCATTGATATTTTACCAAAAAAATCTGCAGGAACAAATATAACTGGTATAATTTCTACTAATATGGTTTGGAATTTAAGTGGGAGTCCATATTATCTCATAGGTAATGTAAGCGTTGGCCAAGAAGCATTTTTAACAATTAAACCAGGGGTTGAAGTACTTTTTAATGGCTCTAACTCGTTAATAGTAGATGGAGTTTTAAACGCAACAGGCACTCCAAACAATCCAATTATATTTAGTTCTAATGCAACAAATCCCAAGAAAGCAGATTGGGATTCAATACTTATTAGAAACAAAAGCTCAACAATTAAAAACGCTAAAATTTCTTATGCTAATAATGGAATTAAATTAGAAGATGGACTCTGTGAGATTTACAATAACACTTTTTATAATAATACTAATGGAGTATTTGTCGATATTTGGGATGGTTTATTACGAAATTCTGGATTAGATTTATATGATAATACTTTTTTTCAAAACAATATAGGCATTTATATTTTTAGATTGTATCAAATAGATTACAGTTATTCATTCATTAATCATAATCTTATATTCAATAACTCTAATAATGGAATATTTCTTACTGGCGGTAGAGAAAACGATTTAACAATTCAAAATAATAGGATATTCAATAATTCAGGTTACGGTATCCAAATCGAATTAGGAGTTGCTTCATAT